>ENA-UAHN01000152-UAHN01000152.1-human-gut-metagenome-genome-assembly--contig:-NODE-152-length-19304-cov-6.911580_pt1 | contig 19304 bp, 17 predicted proteins | sample MGYA00244409_ERZ654369 | MGnify/ENA primary metagenome ERZ654369 (study PRJEB26926, sample SAMN06165271) | human gut metagenome | biome: ENVO:00009003; feature: ENVO:2100002; material: ENVO:00002003... | reverse complement strand
GAGATTCCTCTACGTCTCGTGGGCTCGGAGATGTGTATAAGAGACAGATTCAGCAAGCATATACATTACGCCAAAGAAAAGAGTGAATGCCCATTTTCCTTTTCCCCAAAAGTTATTTTTACCAATAACAATAGACACAATAAATGTAGATATAGGAAGAATAAACCAAAGAAACATCAAACTGTAACCCATAGCGTCACTTCCACTTGTAAAAAACCAGAACACTATCATTGCAAACGCCCAAATCAAGAGATAGGAGAGAATCGTAATAATCTTGTTTCTGTTGGCATTGCTTTTCACAACATTCGTACTTTCTGCAAGATAATCATAATAGCTTTTCATTTTTTGTTCTCCTTTCAATAGATAGTCAAGAGAGACATCGTAGCATTCGCTCATTTTAATGACGCTGATAATATCTGGATAGGATTTTTCATTTTCCCAATTTGAGATGGTCTGACGACTCACACCCAACAATTCGGCAACCTGTTCTTGCGTCAGCTTTTTTTCAATTCGGGCTGCCTTGATTTTGCATCCAATATCATGCTCCATGCCACTATACCTCCTTGCACTTTTATTGTAGGAAAAACACTCACTATTGTCTACAAAATAGCTTTGACATCACTTATTATGCGTGTCAAAATCCTTTTACATCTGCCAAATTCCGGTTTGTAAAACATATTCATTTCACATAGGCACAGTATACCACATTTCCTGTGCCTATGCGATAACATTTACTGCTTCTTTCTGTATGAACTCATCTTCTCCACAGTAACCTCCGGATAAAAGTAAGTAAGAATCGTTGCTTTGGGAACACCTGCAGCCAGTGCTTTCTTCACCTCTTCTTTCTGCTCCGGCGTATATGACCAGTGCAGCATTCGATTTGTGATTGTATCCTCCCACTTAGGCTTTTCCCTCTCAGGATTCCTTACAGGCTTAGCACCAGCACTTCCACTAGAAGCGTTAGCACTTTCTGAAGCATCTGACTTCTGTGATTCATCAACATACTCAAGCTCATTTGCCTGTTCTCTGTCTATCTTTGCTTTCTGTTCTGCTTCATCCTGCATGGAGAATCTTCTGCTTAATTCCGCATCACCAAGCATCATAAACTGCTCATAGGTAAGAGTGTCTATATACACATTCTCGCCCTTATCCTTCAGTTTTTCATAATACTTAACCGCCTTGTCTGAAAGAATCTCAAATGGCGGACCGATAAGATTATCTGCTCCCCTTATCTGATGAACATAAGGCTCTCCCTTGCCATCTGCTGTCTGGTTAAACATCGGATGATTGAATGGTATGAACTTATTGTCCATGATTGGATCAAATCCACGGATAAAGATAATACACTTTTTGTTATCCAGCTTTCTGACCTCATCGGGTGTAAACAGTTCTCTTCCTAACACATCATAATTCCTTGAAGAGCTTCCCTGTCTGCCCTTTGTCTCTCCGCTTGACTTCTTATCAATCGTACCTTTTCCAAGCAGCTCTGAGACGTACTTATGCGTTGACTGCTCGTTGCCGCCAAGGTAGATGAAAGTATCGCAGTTGCCTGGAATTGTCTCCCAGGTGTCCTTAAAAAGTGCCTTTAACTGGGCAAAGTTCTGTATTATGATAATACTTGAAATCTCCCTGCTTCGCATTGTCGATAACAGCGAACAGAAATCATCGGGCAATGCGACATTCGCAAATTCATCTAACATAAAAGTCACATGGATTGGCAGTCTGCCACCACAGTTAAAGTCTGCCTGATAGTACAATTCCTGAAATATCTGCGTATATAACATACCGATAATAAAGTTATAGGATTTATCACTATCCGGGATTACACAAAACAGTGCTGTCTTTGTCTCCCCATCCCCATTTACTCCAATACCGATATCGGACAGATTAAGCTCATCCTTGGAGAGCAATCGTAAAACCTGCTTATTCTCAAGAAATGCAAGTCTTGAGTTGGCACTGATGATAATGGAACGGACGGTATCTCCTGCACCTCTCATACATTTGTTGTACTGCTTGACTGCCGGATGATTTGCTCCAAGTGGGGAACTCTCCTCTAAAAACTTCATACGCACATCCAGCTTTGATGCCTTCCCCTGCTCTGTAACCTCTGCCTCTCCAAGAAGCTTCAGTACTGTCTCGAAGTTTCTCTTTGCCGGCTGTACCTCCAGCCACACATAATAAAAGATAGACTGTAAGAACAATCCTTCCGCTTTTTCCCAGAACGGATCACTTGGTGTCGCTCCCTTTGGTGTCGTATTGCTGATAAGGTTTGTAATCAGCTTGACCACATCTGTTTCCTCTCTGATATAGGAAAACGGATTGTAACAGTCTGATTTATCCATCTCTAACAGATTTATGACTTTCACATTGTATCCGTTATTCTTTAGCATCTGACCGCAGCTTCTAAGGATTTCTCCCTTTGGATCAGTACAGATAAAAGAACAGTTATGCGGCATCTGCATAAGATTCGGCTTTACTTCATAAAATGTTTTTCCTGCTCCGGAACCACCACAGATAAGTATATTTCCATTGAGCTTGAGTCTCCTGAAATCCAGCGACATCTTCACATTCTGGCTGAGTATCCGATTGAAATTCTCATCCTTATCTGCAAGAATCTTATTGACCTGCTTCGGATTTTCAAATCTTGCCGTACCAAATTCTTTGCCGGGCATATAATTTCTCTGACTGGTGTAATACATGACAATAGCCATCGCATAGATACCTAATGCAATGGCTACTGCTTTTACTGTATTGGAATTGTAATAATTGGCAAAGGGAATTGCACATATATCATTGAATCTGTCCATAAATTCATTGAAGGCAATCCCTTTTGTCCACGCACCATTTATCAGATAACCAAGATACCCGGATAACACTGCACCCACAATAATGAATATCAGTGACGGCTTTTTCTTTGTTGTCTGCATAGGCTGCTACCTCGCTTTCTTTGTGGTAACAGTTTTCTTCTGTGTGGTCTTTTTCTGCTGCTTCTGCACTTTCTCGTAACGCTCCCTGACAGATGACTCCACCTTGTCGTAGTGAGTATAAAGCTCGGTTCCTTTCTGAGTTGTCACCACACGATTCTGCTCATCGTAGAGCTTATAATCCTTGTTTGAATCAAGGAAGGTAAGCATTGTCTTTCCACCATGAATCTCCATGATGTTTTCCTTACGGAGCCATACATATTTTGCCTCTTCTCCCCATGTGCCGGGAACTCTGGTCTTAACAGCATGGTCATTCTCTTCGATAATCAGCTTCTTGCTGATAGTCACATCTGACAGGTTCGCATTCTTTGATGCTGCAACTGCCCTCATTCTCTCAGCAAGGTCCTGATAACCTCTGACACGATTGATAAATGCATCCTTGTCCATCATTACTGTATGGGTGCCATCTTCATTCTTGCTGCCAAGCACACCGATTGTCTCAAGCTGTCTGATAACACTTTCAGCCTGCTCACCATTGATACTGAAATTCTCCTTGACCTGATCCACACTGATAGCTTTCTTTTCCATTGCAAACATTCCGACCTTTTCGATCAGCCCGTCAATGGCGGAATTAACCTTATCACCTTCTATCGTGTGGCTTTTCTCGTTTCCCTGCTGTTTCTTCAAAAAATCCATCAGCTTGCCAAGGGATTTTTCATCTCCATTCTTCAGATAATCGTCAAATGTGGCAATCTTACCAAACTTGAGCTTCTGTATCATCATATTCACACGTGGAACTGCCTCAGTGTGGAAGATAACCTCACTCAATCCGTCTTTCCTGTTACAGTCCGGAAGTACCGAATATAGGATTCCATACTTCTTTGCCATCTTTTCAACTTTTTTCATATCTTCGGTATTAAACTGTAACACCTGTAAATCGCCACCCTTTAAGAGCAGCTTTCTCATGGATGTCTTGCCTAGTGACTTTTCATAATCAAGCATCCCTTTTAAGAAATCTATTGCCTTCTGCATGGCAGCTATTCCACCGCTTCCTACCTTCATGGCAATCTCAATGCCATCATAAGCAACACGGATGATCTGCACCGCTTCCTGAATTTCCTCTGCCATTATCGCACCTCCACTTTTTCTCTGACTGTTGTTTTAAGTGTTTCTGTCTCTGTAGTACGGATTTCCTCGGCTGATACATCAATACCATAAGCAGTCAAAATATCTGCCAGATGATTGATTGCTTTCTCCTCCTCGATACGGTACATTTCAAGTGCCACAAGCAGGTTTTCCACCTGTTCCACCCATGCATCATATTTAGCTCTGTATGTGACCATAATCTCGTCCGACTCAGCCTTATCCGCCGAATGTCCCAAAGCTTCAATAAGACAAATCGTATCTTCCTTGCTGCCGCTTCTGAATGCGAACTGGACAACAAAGTTTTTCTCTTCCTCTGTAAACTGATGCTCCACACCATTCATCTCTGTTACTGCTTCATTTACTACTGCTAAATTCATAAGTTCCTCCTAATCTGCCATGCTGTTTTCAAGCACAGCAATCTCAATGATCTCCTTCATCTTTTCCGCTGAAATGTTGTTGTTTATAAGTTCTACAAGCTGTGACTCAGTAAGTCCCTTTTCTATTGCACTCTTAATCTGCACAAGCTGCGCCGGAACAAGGTCTCCTGTTGCTACAAGTCTGACGATGTCTGCTCTTGACCTTTTCTTAAAGGAAAGTCTTGCAAAAAGGCTCGCCACTCCGCTGTTGCTGCTCTTTCTCACACTTCGCTCAATCGGAAGTCTCTGCACCACATTTCCGGTTCCATCAACTACCGGAATCTGATAATAGACCGGAATACCATTTGCCACAGCCTGCATATTCTGCGGAACTGCAACTGTATCTACCATCTTTTTATCTGCCTGTGGTACGGACTGGCTTTCCTGCGGCTCTGCCTTACTTTCTGCCTCTTTCTTATTCTCTGTGGCAACACTTATGATCTTATCTTCCAATGACTCTATTCTGTCTCCCATACGCTTCATCTCCTTATCCTTTTTCTCAATATCATCCCTGAGTCTTGCAATCGTACTGCTTGCCTTATTCAGTTCATTCTGCTGACTGTTGATAAGAGCATCCTTATCCTGGTTCTCCTTGACCAGACGCTCCCTGACTTCCTCATCATCTTTGGAAGTTTCTATTTCAGAAAGCTTCTTATTCAGGGCATCATACCTTTCATTCTGATGATTGATCTTTGCAACCACTTCATCCATCTGAGCTACAATACTTTTCACATACTCTAAATCCTGTGGCATCTGCTCTTTGGCTTTATTAAGCTTATCTAATACCACATCAAACATCCTGCGCATGTTTACTGCTGTATCATCTTTTTGGACTACCTCTCTGATTGCATCAATCGGCACACCTTTTTCATAGTAATCCAATGCTGTCTGCATCTTAGGTGCTGCCATCCTGCTATCTTTCAGCAGCGTTAACAACTCTTCTGATACACCCTTATGCAGACATTTTGATAACACCTTCATCTGCTCAATGTCATAACTTTTGTTAAGATACAGACCGATTTCATCATCAGTCAGTCCATATTCATAATCGCTTTTGACAAGAGCAATAACCTCACTGTCCATATGCTTATTACGAAGAATCTGTATCTTTCTCTCAATCGCCATTTCACTTAATGGCTCTCTTTTTTCTTCCATATATGCCTCCTAACCACTAAAAAACAGCCTAACGTATCGGCTGTTCTTTTCTGTCTCTTATTGTTTCTTTGTCATACTGCTTCTCTTCTGCCGAAGCTGATACAGTAAGTTCCTTCCATATTGATCTTCCAAGGCTAAGTTCCTTTGATACCGCCCGTTCTGCCTTACAGTCCTGTGCATACTTGCTCTCATATTTCTTTCTAAGACTCTCGACCTCTTCCACACTGTATCCCTGTGCTAAAAGTTCAGTGTTAAGCCTTTCCCATGCATTGTGCTCATCTTCAAAGAAGGTATCCCCACTCTGATAACACGATTCCGCATCATCAAGCTCCCGGATCTGTTCAGCCTTGTCAAAAATATCTTTGAATCTTTCCTTAGCCTTATAGGTCTTACTCTTTTCCTTTGATGCTTCTTTCTTCTTATCCGTCAGATTATCAAGTACCGAAACAAGTTCTTCCGCACTCTCAATCTTATGCCTTACCAGAAATAGATACTGCTCCTGCAGCTTATGCATCTTTCGGATATCATCCTTATACTTCCATACCTGACTATATGGCTTCTTTTTCAGCTTTCCAATCCGGTAAAGCTTTGCATAATATCTTTTCTGCAAGCCTGACATCTTCGCCCTGCGGTATCTTTTGACATAGCACTTTACTATCGCTGCCTGCCTTTCCTCATTCTGTGACTGGTAAAAGGATAAATCTTCCTTAGCAATACGCTCCACAATAGCTTCCTGTGAATAATTCTCGCCAAGAGTCTTACATCTTCTGAATCTTGTCATCCCCTGTGGTCTGACTGCCAGATACTTTCCCTGCTTGACCTCATATCCTTTTTCCGACAGCAGCTCCAAAAATCCACTGAAATCATTTGCCTGTAAAATGCAGGCATCAAGATCTCTTTTTATCATATCTGCCCACACAAAGCTGCCTTCACGATATTCGCTCCAATCCTTATAATTCTCGTGCTGTTTCTCTTTGCTGCCATCCTCCACATCTATAATGGAAAGACCATACTCCTGACACAGCTTATTGGTAATCGGCTGGATATACTTTGCCCAGTCACCTTTCTCGTAGCGATACTTTTTCCCATCCACAAAGCTTACACTGTTAAATACAATGTGTGAATGAACATGGTCTGTATTATCATGAACCACAAATACTGCTTCATAGGCATCGCCAAGATATTCTGCTACAAACTTCTGTGTTATCTCAAAAGCCCTGTCTGGTTCCACCTCATCCTCTTTGAAAGAAAGAATGATATGATACCCCTGTCGCTTGTCTGTTTTTCCAAACTGCTTCTTTGTATCCATCATCTGTTCAAAAGCCATATCTGCCTGGCAGTTTATGGCTCCCACAAGTCTTCCTCCCTGCGTTTTCTCAGGATTCATTACATAATCCAGTGCCCGCTTTAAATGCCTTGCATGAAAAGAATTCCCGCTGTCCTTCATGTGAAGTATCTTACTGATTGCCAATCTTTACCACCGCCTCGCTGACAGATTGATTCAGCTTTTTCATATATGCCACAAGCTGTTCCTTATCTTTCTTGGAATACATCTGAGCATTACTGTTAAATACAATCTGATTGATGTTAATGCCGATTCGGTTTATCTCATTGATAAGCTCTTTAAGAAGTTTCCTTACTTCCGGATAATCATTTGGTTTCTGACTGATTAGAAGCCTGATATATTCGGCTTCATTCATTCCATTTGCCTTTGCCTTATCAGAAAGTACCTTCGCTTCCTGTGGCATAAGTCTTAGTGTTTTCCTTATACAATGAACTTTATCAGCCATAGAATCACCTTCCTCTCTTACCCGTACTGTATTCTCTTACTCCTTCTGCTACTGTTACAGCAACTTTTTCCAGTTCTTTATTACCCAGCTGGGCAATAACCCTGTCTGCAAGCTCTGTAGCAACTTCTATAAGTTCCTTACCATAACTGGTTTTATCAAACAATCTGTCCAGTCTCTTTTCATCTGCTTTCAGACTTTCATACTTGCTCTGATACTCGTTATAATCGTTAAAATCCTTTGGATCACTCCTGTGTGCTTCCGCATCAAGTATCAGTTCATAGTTCCATTCACAGACAATATCTATAACATCATCTATCGGGTATGGTTCAATTTCACCATTCTCCTCAGCTACATCCTGCCTGTACATCTTCCCATCTGAATCTATGCCAATGGCATAATCATGTCCTTCCATATAGTTAAGCAGAATTGCAGCATCTTCTATCGAAGGGTTTAGTAAGATATCAAATGTGTCTGCCCAGGCAATAAGTTCCTCTGGTTCTGCGATTATTGTAAGTTCTTTATCCATTGCTTTCCTGCACCTCCCTTATCCGTGTTTTGTATATCTCTTCCACCCACACGCCTGTCTGAATCTCTTAGGTTTACGGCTAGATACGCATTAGAGACATCTCTGTCCTAATGCCATCTAGTTAGGGAGAAAATCTCCCTAAAACCCTCTGTTTATGGAAGTGGGGGCGCTTTTTGCCCCCACTTTGACATTTTGGGGGCGCTTTCTGCCCCCACTTTGCTGTTTTGGGGGCGCTTTCTGCCCCCACACATCAAAATCCGGTTTCTCATGCCCTGACTGGTTCATCTGCTCGCTTATTCATCCTGTTCAGATTAAGCTTTGCCGCTACAAGCCACTCGTTGTAATCCTTATATCCGGCAGGTGGCGGACAGTCTTCTACCTCATATCCAAGCTCATAATACTTTCTCATAAGTTCAGCTGCTGCTTTTCTCCCCGGCTCATCTCCATCAAGGCAGAACCGGATGGAAGTAATCTGCGGATGTTCCCGAAGAAAAGTCTCAAGTGGTGCATCTGCAAGCATCCCAAGTGCCAGCTTATTTGATTCATAATCCGCGAAGATATCGACATAACTCATAAGGTCGATTGCAGCCTCAAATACTACAAGCTCTGTACTGTTTTCATTCACCACATTAAATCCATAGTTCTTATCATTGCCTGTGACATCACACTTGAATGGCTTGCCCTGCTTATCAAACACTCCACGCATACTTGCAAATCTTGTCACTCCATTTTTATCATTTCCTTTGAAAACAACATTGTGGTAATGCCTGCTCTCATAAATCAGTCCATCTTTTAAAAACAGATCTATGACTGTTCTGCTGATTCCTCTCTCCTGATTCAGATATGAAATAAGATAGGAATTATCTCCTGCCGGTTCCGGTAGGACAAATGGCTTTCTCTCCTCTGCCTGCTTCTGCGATACCTGATGAACAAGTGGCTGCTTTACAGGATTCTCGATTCTTCTGTATCCTGCAAAGTCCAGAAGCCAGAACACAGCCTCTTTTACACTCATTCCACAAAATACCCGTAAGAAATCTATCTGTGAGCCGCCATTGTTGCCTTTGTCAAACTGCCTTGACCATCTGTACCAATGGCTTCTGTTATAGATACGGATGGAATCCATCTCCTTTAAAGTGTGGTATTTGCCAATCCTCTTTACTGTATACCCAAGGCTTCCAGCAATTGCACACAGGTCAGCACTCTTTGCTATGGCAAGCTCTTCATCCGTAAATCTTCCATCCATGCTTTCACCTTGCCTTTCCCTGCTCTGCTACAAGCGGTGACTTGATATCAAGTGTCCTGTAATCTGTGCTTAGGGTAATCTTAGGATTATCAATCATGCCTTTTTCCCTGAAACTGAAAAATTCACGATTGTCTCCACCAACTATGATATGGTCAATGAGTGGTATTCCCATCAACTCACACAGCTTGTTCATGCGGTCCGTCATCATCGTGTCTGCCTTGCTTGGGAATACGTTCCCGGATGGATGACAATGAATTAACATCATGCTTGCAGCATTGCTTAGGATGCTTGATTTAAACAGTTCCCTCGGATGTGCCATTGCCTCATTTAAAGAGCCAACACTTGCAAAATGCACATTGATAGGTTTTAAATCTGACCTTAGATTGACCACACACACTACTTCCCTGTCAAACTGGCACATACAGTCTCCCATGACAGCAGCTATATCCGCCGGATTGTTAAAGGTATGCTCCGAATAAATCGGAGCATCCTTTACAAGTCTTACCGAAACCACATCAAGCTTGAAGTCATTCTTCTTTGGCATCAGACACCGCCTCCTCTCCAAACTCGACACGGATAACAAAGTCACCTTTCTGACTGTTTATGAGAGCAATGAGTTCTTCCATTGTAAGTTCCTGCTCCATAACTGCCTCCTATCTGGACTTTTCCTTCGCATCATATACAAGGGGAGGTTCTGCAACGATACCATCAAGTCTCTTGTTTGGTGTATCAGTTGCAAGTGTGAGTTTTCTTAAATCCTTATCATAGTGATATACCTGATTGGAAAGTCTCTCGTCCAAAGACACCTCCTGCATATTTACCTCGACTACCATCTTTGCAAGCATCTCAGGGCTTCCCATACCTGAAGATACTGCAATAACCTCATGCACGCTCGAAGGGAGAATATAAAGGTCACTCTCTAAACTCTCTGCCAGCTCATGAAGCTCATTCTCATAAAGCATGGATGCTGCACCATTGATACCCTTTTCATTGGAAATCACCCACATCGTCTGCTCCGGTGGAATCTCGGCTATCATCATATCTGCAATCTCCTGTGGCATCCCATCCCTTGCGAACATTTCTTTCATAATGTCATTCATGCTTCGTACTACAGGTGGGAAGAGTCTTCTTGTGTTTTCCGCTGCACACTTAAAGAGCTGTTCCTCACTCATTCCAAGTCTTTTCGCAAATTCATTTGTAATTTTTGAACTCTGCACCGCATCCTTATCGGCACTGATTATTACCTTATACACAATAGAAAGATCCTGGAACTCCCTGTGAGGCACCTGTTCCAAAAATGTTTTATTCTGCTCTGTATTGATGAGCTGGAATACAATCTTCTCGTTAGCATCCCTCATAATGCTGTCCACATCAACAACCGGAGTCTGCTCATATGCCCTTTCCATAAAATCACATGCAGCCATAAGTGTTTCCTCAAGATCGCCACATTCCTGATACTTCTTATACATGTCATTGATATAAATCGTAGGCGAAATGTTCCTGCCTTCTTCTCTTAAGATGATGCCATCAAGAGTCACATTCACCTTTTCCACTGGCTCTGCCACAAGCTCCATTCCTTTGAATTTCTCAGGCATATAATCCATAAACTTTTCTTTTACTACTTCCTTAAAAATCTCGTAATTCATCATATTACGGTTCCTCCTTAATCTAAATTGTCATATAAAATCCCTTCATCATCAGGATTTTTGTGTTCTCTGTAACTGTTGTCTTCTTCGATTCCCATATCAAAAGTGGTATGAGATTTTCTTTTCTTTCTGTAATAATTCTTGAGAAACATACACTTTCTACAGTCCTCACAGAATAATTCTTCCGGCGGAATGCCTAGTGCCTTTGCAATCCTGTTCAACGTTCCCGTCCTTGGAACTCTTGAACCATTTTCGTATTGGGCAATTCTTACATCACCTCTATTTTCAAAACCACTTTTCTCGCCCAGTTCCCTGAGTGTCATTTTTTGTCGTTTTCTGTAATACCTGATTCTTTCTCCTACCACTGTTTGTCCTCCAAATCAAAAAAAAGCGGGGAACATAAGTCACTGGCTTACATTCCCTGCAAGGTTTATTGTTACTGTTTATTCTTTTTCTTTCTTCCACGAAGTCCTACTCCAACACCTGTAATAAGTGCAAGTGCACCAATTCCAAGATAAAGAAGCGGATTTGCATTGTCGCCTGTCTGTGGAAGCTTAGGCTCTGTCGGTACATTGACAAGCTTAAGTGTTGTTACAACAACTTCCGGTGCATTGTCATCATATCGAAGAGTTACATCGTGAGCTGTTTCATCAAGGATATATCCGTCAGCTGCTTTTGTCTCAACTACTGTATAATGGATATCTTCCTTAAATGAACCATCCTCATTGTAAGTACAGATAGGAAGCTCCTTGCTCTCTGCATGACCATTCTTGTCAGTAGTGAGTGTATCAAGCACCTTTCCGTCCTTATCCCTTACTTCAAATACAACACCCTCGATCGGCTTTCCGGTTACTTTGTCAGTTTTCTCAATGACAATCTTACCGACTGCCTGTTCATCTTTCATGGATACCTTCTGGATTTCTGCTGTCTCCTTTACTTCAAAGGTTACATCACTTGCCACCTTATATCCATATGGTGCAGATTCCTCTCTGAGTGTGTACTTTCCGACAGGAAGTCTCTCAATCATATGAGTCTTTCCTGCCTCTGATGTCCAGCTCTCAACAAGCTTTCCATCAGCATCAATAACCGAAAGCTTTGCTCCAGGCAATTCTTTCTTGCCTGTGATATCAGTCTTTGAAATTTCTACCTTGATCGGTGCATTTTCAAATGCTGCCTTAAACTCGATAACCTTTACCTTATCTCCCTGATATGAAGCATCCACATCAAAAATCTTATCAGACTTCACATAGCCCTTTGGTGCCTCAATCTCTTTGACATAATACTGTCCAAGCGGAAGGTCAGAGGTAAATGTTACTTTGCCATCCTTTCCAGTAACACCTCTCTCAATCTGTGTATCTGCTTTGACAATGACTTTTCCATCTTTATTTACGATATCCTCTTTCGCAAATAAGCCGAATACTGCACCTTCAAGAGCATTCTTCGTCTCTGAATCAGTCTTTGTGACAGTAATCTGCACCTTCTGTCTCTCATTGGTTACATCCATTCCCGCAAATACAACCTTTGTATTCTGGTCGATATAAGAAAGGTCTGCATCAATCGGTGTATCATCCAGCACAAATCCATCTAATGTCTTTGTCTCTACAAGATAATACTTGCCAAGTGGAAGGTCATCAATTCTTGCAATGCCCTTATCGTTCGTAACAATGGTTGCTACCTTGTCACCAGCTTTGTGGTATACAGTTCCAAGTCCGTCTGCACTCACAATATCCTCTTTTGCATATACATCAAAGGTTACTCCTGCGAGACTATCCTTGAAGTAATTGAAAATGAAATCATACCAGTGTCCCTTCATAAGAGTGGTATCTGTTACAAACTCACCATCCTTGTTGATCACGATAGAACCTGTCGGAACCTCGTCCTTCATCTCGACATGCTGCACATCGCCTGTATCCTCTACTGTAAACTGAATATCGGTTGCTTTCAGGTATCCGTATGGAGCAAACTCCTCACGAAGTGTGTAAGTCTCGCCAACTACAAGCTTCTTGATTACATGAGCTTCCTTTGCATCAGATGTCCAAGTGTCTACCACATTTCCATCCTTATCAAGTACAGTAAGTGTTGCACCACTAAGCTCTGCGCCACTTGTAATATCCGTCTTTGTAAATTCAAAGGTTGTCGGAGTATTTTTATACTCGCTGCTATATACAGCAGTTTTCACATCCTGTCCCTGATACTTGGTATCAAAGGTTACTACCTCTTCGTTTGTCACATATCCGGCAGGCTTTTCAATCTCTTTTGCAACATACTTTGCAAACGGATAATCCTTAACAAAAGCAATCTTTCCGTTTTCATCAGAAGTTGCTTTCTCAAGGAGTGTACCCTTTTCGATGATTACCTTGCCATCCACATTCTTGATATCCTCATCTGCGAAAAGTCCGAACACTGCACCTGCAATCGGTGTGTTGTCCTCTGAATCAAGCTTTGTAACTGACATATCAAGTTTCTGTCTGTCATCTGAGAAAGTAAGGCTTTCTTTGATAACAGGTGTCTTATCATCCACATAAGTGAATGTGACTGTCTGCTCATTCGGATTTAATACATATCCGTCAGGAGCAGTTACTTCTACAACCTTATACTGTCCAAGAGGAAGGTTCTTTGCTACTGCCTTTCCATCTTTTCCTGTTGTAAGAGTTGCCACAAGGTCGCCCTTGCTGTAATACTTTGTACGGTTGCCATCTGCGTCTTTCTGGTTGTCTGCTGTGAAAATATCTTCCGCTGCATACACCTTGAATACTGCTCCTGCAAGTGAACCCTCTTTATAGACAAACTCCTTATCCTCAGAGTTTGCAAAAAGTCCGCCCTTAAATCCGTCAAGTACCTCTCCCTTCTTTTCAACAGTAAGCTCTCCTACTGCCGGGGCATCAGAATATTCCACTGTGATGATGGCATCATTGGTATCTCCATCAGTCTCAAATGCTGTGTCTGTATCAACCGAAATGTTGATATAGTTATCGTTTACCACATATCCGAATGGTGCTTTTATCTCTTCAATGCGGTAGTTTCCGATTTTAAGTGCTTCTGGTAAGATTAAATCGCCATCCTCATCCGTAAAGAATGAAGTATGCTTAACCTTTGACGGATAAGTCGTGTACTGGGTTACATATTCGTTCTTATCAAGATTGAAAATCTTAAACTCAGCATTTGGTACAAGTACTGTCTGCTTTGTATCAGAATCCTTCTTGATTACACGAAGCTTTGCTGTAAACTCCCTGTCTAAGAAAACTCTCCATGTCTGAGGCTCTGTTGGATGGTTCTCCTTAATCTTTACCTCAAATGGCTTTATAGTTTTCATATTGTGAGGAGTCTTTGACTCAATTACCACATAGGTTCCATAAGGAATTGCGATGGAAACTGCATGTCCCTTGTCATCGGATGTGATTGTTGTTGCACCGTTTTCTCCGATTATTACAGGTGTTGCCTTATCAAAGTCATAGCTTCCATCTTCCTTTACAGGTAAAGATGATTTTAAATAAGCTGTAAACTCTGCTCCTGCAAGAAGTCCTGCTTCGGTATCATCGCCATTGTCCGATACCTTGATAAGCTGGAATGGCTGCTTGATAACCTGCTCTGCGGAAGTTGTACTTCTTGATACCTCTGCTACTAAGTCTCCCTCGTAGTCGCATACTACATCATGCTCCTCTTCATCTAAAAGATAGCCTTCTGATGGTGTGATTTCTTTCACATAATAGTTGCCAAGATAAAGGTTATTGACCTCTGCCTCGCCATTCTTATCTGTTGTAAGAGTTGTAACTAAGTCCCCTGCTTTAAATACAACACCCGTTGCTCCGTCCGGATGCTGGATATTGTTTCTGGCATAAAGACCATAGACAGCTCCTTCAAGGCTTGCATCTCCCTGTGGAACTGCTTTGCCCGATTCCTTATCTACCTTGTAAATATGAATCTTTGCTGTGGTTCTGTCATTCTTAAATGTGTGGCTGAATGTTGCCTTTGCCTGTGTTTCAGGCAATACATTGAAGTTGAAACTATACACATCAGACTGGTTTCTGATATAAGCGTATGGTGCCTGTGTCTCTGAGATATAATATCCGTTTGAAATAGGCAGATCCACGCTGTAGCTTGCCTTTCCGTCCTCACCTGTAGTTACTGTCTCAAGAGCTGTACCCTTTGTTACAATAACCTGTCCGGCATAGTTTTTGATGTCATTTCCGGCATAAAGTGTGTACTTGCCGCCATCAAGAGGGTTCTCTGTGTCAGAGTCCTTCTTTACGACAGATACATCCGCTTTCTGTCTTGTATTCTCAATCGTAGTTGATTCATACTGTACTGTCACAGTCTGGTCCTTATACTCAACTGCTACTGTCTGAGGTGTGGTATTGATTGTATACCCGTCAATGCTCTTAATCTCAGTTACCACATAAGTTCCAAGATGAAGGTCAGATAATACCACCTGTCCGTCAGTTCCTGTTGTAAGGCTTTCTGCCACAACATCGCCAGCACTATACACCTTTGTACCATCTGCCTTATAGATATCTGCTCCGGCAGTTACCTTAAAGGTTGCTCCGGAAAGCTTCTTTTTCTCATAAGTGAAATTGCTTCCATTCCATGAGCTAAGCACCTCACCCTCTTTATAGATTGTGATTGCTCCAAGCTGCTCTTTATCTGTTGCAGAGATTCCCGTTGTCTGTCCTGCTTTTACAGTAAGTGTATGAACTGTACCGGAAAGGACATATCCCTTTGGTGCGGTAATCTCTTTTACATAATAAGTGCCTGCGACAAGTGCAGCTGACTTTGCATATCCGTTTCCATCTGTTGTCATGGTCTGTACTCTGTTTGTGCATCCGCTATCAGAATAGATTCCATAAACTGCACCGGAAAGCTTCACTCCGCTTGACTCATCTGTCTTTGTAAGCTCACCATATCCGATGTTCTCTGTCTTGACCTTGATATAGGCTTTGACAGGATCTGCTGTCGGTCTTTCAGAAATAAACTCCTGATATCCGCTCTTTCCTGTAAGCCAGAATACACAGCTTGATGTTGTCTCAACCTTGCCAGCATTGGATGTGAATGTTCCTGTTGTAGCTGTAGTATTCACGCTCGTTGAAGAGATTGTAATACTGTTGCCATTCTTATCAACAGAATATCCGCTGATGCCAAAATCAAAGTCTGATAAGACACCATTGCTGTCAGATAATGTTGTTTCAAATCTCTGACTTCCCTCATTCCACTTTAATTCATAAGTTGGTGCCTCACTGGTTCTGCGTGATGCAAAACTTGGAAGTGTTGCATTGTAGGAGCTGCTGATATTGTCCCTGAGTCTCTCATAATAGCTGTATGAAGAATCAGGACTTGGTGCTGTGTTACAGAGCTTTCTTGCTGCCGAATCACCACTTCCGGTTCCAAAGATATCTGCTACAATAACCCATACCATTGCCTGAGTTGCGATATACTCATCGCACTGACTGTTGCTTGGTGCCGCCTTTTGTGTACTGTTAAACCCATAATAAAGGCAGTAACTTAAAAGCTTTCTCTGCTGTGCTGACATTGATGTGCTCGCATCATCGTAGCTGTTCATAAGCTGACCGCCATCTGCTCTTAATCCGAAATTCATACAATATGCAGAATTTCCGTCAAGAATTGAATACAGAATCTTGCCATGATTATATCCGGGCTTCAGCTCACTTACTTCTCCGGAATTTTTGACTGACGCATTCCAGAACGCAATATTTGCCTGCGGACTGGCTGCAAATGCTGTTGTACCATTCGTAAAGAGTGTTCCAACCAGTGTGAGCATAGCCATAAATCCTGCCATAAAACGCTTTAGTTTCTGTTTCATGTGCTCTTTCCTCCTTAATTTACGCATAAAAAAAGAAAGACATAAGTTTATGGCTTACATCTTTCTTCCTTCTGCTTCTATTCGTTTTTATTTATCTGTGACATCGAAACTCGTAATAGTCTGTGCCGCCTGTCGTGTAAACTCCATCATAACTGATGTAGAATACCGGATCTGTTTCCAAAAGTAACATACTTGCAATATATTCTGCGATTGCATCCTCAGATGATAACCGCTGTCCATCAATGGTACTTGCTTTGTTGAGGTCTGTCTCTACAAACACACTATAATAAGAGCCTTCCATACCATCGTAAGGATAATACTCATTGTACTCTTCCTGCGTGATACTGCCGTCATTCAAATGATTCTGTAAATTCTGCTGTGTGGTAATCATCCCTCCTGCCTGACACTTTGCTGTTGCAAGTGACACAACATTCTGTGGACTGTACGCCACGGATGCAGGCTTTGGATTGCTCACATTGTCTTTCGGACTGTCTGTAGTCTGACCACCATTACCTGCATTACTCTGATTTCCACCAGCTTCCTTATTACCACTTGCAGGAGCTTTCTGTTCCGGCTCGTCATTCTGCTCTGACTTTTCTTTCTGCTTTGAAGCAGTTTCATTATCAGCAGACTGGTTATCTTCCTTATCAGTCTTCTCTCCTGAATCTTTAACCTCGGCAATATCTTTCTCTGTCTCTTCACTTCCAGCTTCGGTTGTGACCTCTGTGACAGCTTCCGTTGCCATTTCTGCTTCTTCAGTTGGCTTTACGCTTTCCGTCTGTTTCTCTGTCTGATTATCAGCCTTTTCCTTATCACCATTACAGGCAGCCATTGAAAAGACCAGTACTGCGGATAATAAGATAATACTTATCTTCTTCATAGTAATCACCCATCCCTTCTCCTCAAGAGGGACGGGCTTTGTGTTCCGTGCCATCCACCCTTGCGGTGAACTATTTATCTGTAATGCACGGGACACATAGGACTGTCCCGTATTCTGTGCATCTTAAACTCCTTTCATTATACCAGCTCTCTTATTTTAAAGAAATACTGCATAAGTCTTCTGTTTTTCTTATAATTCAAGAATAAACCCTTTGCCTGCATATATGCTCACCTCCTCTCAGAATGTGCCCATTCTTACGAATGAAAGAAATACCCTTGCCACCATAGCGAATAGAAGAAGAATTATTCTGGCAAGTCCTAAGACCAGCTTCAAAGCTCCAAGAATTATCCTTAATATCCACTTGAGTATCTCTAAAATTACTGTTCCTACGGCTCCCATAACTCTTCTCATAATAATCAGTCTCCTTTCGACATCCATCCCATTGCAAGTCCTGCAACATCTGCATCGTCCATAACATCTTCTGTAGGTTCTTGTGCTTCACTATTGGCTGCCTGCATTATTACCGGCTGACCAACATTCATCCCGGATATCACTCCGCCTAACAGCTTTATTACCTCTTTCCTAGCCTCATTGGTTGCTGCTTCAATGACCTCTTCCTTAATGTCATCAATATCTTCTGACCGGATATATTCAGCCCTCTCTTTTTCCTTCTTCTTGATAACAAAGGTTTCTTTTCCATAATTATCAATGTAAAACTGAATCGCATCTATGATGAACTGATTCTTAGATTTGAAAATCTTCGGATCAAGGTTCTGAATCACATCATTGATTTTCACATGCTGAGGATTGCTCATGTTAAGGCGGACAGAAGTTTTTACTTCATATTCAAGTCTTCTTCCCATCATCTGCCTCCTTATGATAATCGCTTAGTGCTTTTAAGTCCCATTGTGGCAAGCTGCTCATATCCTCTTGCATTTGCCTTTACATCAAGGTTATAGGAAATGTTCTTAGCATCGTGACTCCCAAAATTCTTCATCACAACTGCCCCGCCTCCGACAAATACAATCGGTGTAGTCTTTAAGTTATACCCAAACTCACGGATTGAGTTATATACCTTATCAACAAAATCCTCTATCTCTGCCTTAATAATGGCAAAGTATTCATCATCAATATCTGACCTGCCATATCGCATGATGTTCTGTATCTCTGACTCGTCTACCTCTCCGTTAAGCTGTCTTACACACTGCTCATTGATAGAACGCATACAGGTAATAAGACCTTTGGGAATCGTCACACACTTTGATTCATCCGGAGACTTGTTGATTACCGGCATAATGTCGATTGTCCAGCTTCCAATATCTACTATCAGTGTTTTCTTTGCCATAGCAGGAATCTTGTCCACTACTGCTGCATAGCACTGAGGAAATACTGCCACATCACCAATTTCAATATGATATGACTCATTCTCATATTTGAAGCTTACACGCTTATTCTTTGTCAGGTACTTGATAAAATCATTCTTCTCTGCTCCAAACCTTGTAAGCGGAAGTCCTACAGCAAGGAATACCTTTGCCTCTGCAAGACCTCTTCTTTTAAGTTCCTTAGCAACTGCTGCAAGAGTGAGAAGATAAAAGCTGTCATCTTCGACCTTGGTATCCTTTACTTCCTGCCTCACAGTTCCAACCTTATAGAACTTTCCTTCATACTCAAGTACATCGCCGAAAAGTGCCGGAGTTGTTGTAATCTCCTTAACACCTGTGACAAATACCTGAGAGATTGTTTTCATCATTGACCAGCCATGA
>ENA-UAHN01000142-UAHN01000142.1-human-gut-metagenome-genome-assembly--contig:-NODE-142-length-20247-cov-7.483508_pt1 | contig 20247 bp, 15 predicted proteins | sample MGYA00244409_ERZ654369 | MGnify/ENA primary metagenome ERZ654369 (study PRJEB26926, sample SAMN06165271) | human gut metagenome | biome: ENVO:00009003; feature: ENVO:2100002; material: ENVO:00002003... | reverse complement strand
CTATTGACGAATGTATAAGGTGGTGGTAGATTATAGTTAGATTTAGCGCTAAACTAATTTGAACGAAAAAGAGGATATTGAATTAAGAAAGTGAGGATTTCTATGAAGAAGAAACTTATTGCAACAGTTATGGCAGCTACAATGGCAGTGACAGCGCTTACAGGCTGTGGCAGCTCATCGGCTTCATCAGCTAAAAAGGACATAAAGGTACCAACAAAGCCATTTGGCGATACGGTGAAGTATGACCCTTCGGTTGAGATTAATGATGGAAAGGATATCTCAATTGACCTGTGGGAGTGGGGAAGCGATGAATTATTTCAGAAGGTTATTGACAGATACACAGCTATTCATCCTAATGTAACTATAAACCTGGTGGATAATCCATGGGAAGATTACTGGACAAAGCTTCCTCTGGCACTCGATGGTGAGGACGGACCGGCACTCTTCGATGTACATAACAGCTATCATGAGAATCTTATCAACTATATGGCTCCGCTTGATATTCCTGTTGAGGATTTGGAGCAGGACTTCAATGGAGTGAGCGCTCATGTGATTGATGGTAAGGTTTATTACATTGATTACGGAATGATGACAGGCTCTGTTTATTACAACAAGGAGATGTGGAAGGAAGCCGGACTAACAGATGATGATATTCCAAAGACCTGGGATGAAATGATTGAGGTGGCAAAGAAGCTTACCATCAAGGACGGAGACAAGATAGTCCAGGCCGGACTCAATTTCAATAATGATTTCCACCAGAATTACCTGCTTGGTCTTAATTATCAGCTTGGTGAGAACCTCTTTAAGGAGGATGGAAAGACACCTAATGTCAATTCAGATGCCATGAAGAAGGTAATGCAGATGCTTGTTGATATGTACGACAAGGATCAGATTGGTTCAAAGGATTTTGGCGAGAACTGCGCAGACAGCTTTGGACAGGGACAGTCGGCAATGGTTATTCAGTGGGGACATTATTACAATACACTTAAGACCACATGGAGCGATATAGATTTTGGCGTATTTGAAATTCCTACATTTGACGGAAATCCATATGCATACAATAGATATAACGGTGAGTCAACATTCGGTGTAAACAAAAAAGCACCAAAGGATCAGCAGGCAGTTGCACAGGATTTTGTAAAGTTTTTCCTCTGCGATGATGAGTCTCAGGTAGATTTCAATCTTGCTATGAGTACCTTCCCTGCAAAGAAATCCCTTGCAGACAATGAGGAAATACTTAAAAACCCATCGCTTAAGGTACTTGCAGAGCACATTGACCACTACATCTGGCCGGGTCCGATGCCTTCATGTGTTGAGGAGGATATGAAAAAGGCCGGAGAGGATATATTCTACAATGGAGTAGATATTGATACGGCTTTAGACAAGGCACAGGCTGATATTATAAAGGATATGAAGAGCAGTTCATTCCAATCAGTCGAGAATCTATATGAGTTTGCAAAATAACATGTAGAGATTCACTACGGAGGATTATTAATGTTTAAAAAATCACATCCATTACAAAGTAAGAGTGAAATAATTTTAAGAAACATAGTTGTTGTAGCTATGGTAGCTTTCTTTACAATATTTTTGATAATACCAATCGGTATAGCATTTGCAGGAAGCTTTCATGAGTGGAACCCGTTAAGCGGAACATACAAGTTTTTAGGTCTGGAAAATTATAAGCAGGTGTTCACGAGCAAATTGTTCGGTAAATCAATGTTCAATACCGTAATTTTTTCGGTAGTTGTAATTGTTTTCAGAGTTGGTCTGGGACTGGGAATCGCGTATGCTATTTATTCAACGCTTATAAAGCATAAGAGTTTTTTCAGGGCAGTTTACTATATGCCTGTAGTAACGCCTATGGTTGCAGTGGCATTTGTATGGAAGTTCATGTACAATCCACAGATCGGAACCATCAACAAAATATTCGGGCTCGATATCAACTGGCTGATGAATCCCAAAACTGCTCTGATTGCAGTAATGATAATGACCATCTGGAAGGATTTTGGATATGCGGTTGTCATGTATATGGCAGGCCTGTACTCACTTCCGGCAGATGTCATGGAGGCAGCACAGGTTGACGGAGCGAGTGGCTGGCAGAAATTCAGATACATTACATTGCCGTTGCTTAAGCCTATGACACTTTTTGTAGTCATTACATCAATTATTTCGTATATCCAGGCATATGTTCAGATACTCATCATGACAGAGGGTGGACCGGGAACATCAACATATCTGGCTTCTTACATTATTTACGATGAGGCCTTTGTCAAATACAACTTTGGATATGCATCAGCACTTTCATTTGTGCTTTTTGTGATTACCGCAGTGCTTACCGTGCTTTCTTTCAAAGTATCGGGCAAGGAAGAGTAGGAGGAGAATATCATGAGAAAAAAAGTAAGCAGTATAGTTTTAAATGTATTCCTTCTATTATTGGGCATTGTTACAGTTTATCCGTTTATATGGATGCTATGCTCATCATTTAAGCAGAATAAGGAAATAATGGCGTTGCAGCAACATCTGCTTCCACAAGAGTTTACAATAGACAATTACATCAGCATGAATTCGCATTTCAATTTCATGAGGTTTTTTGGAAACAGTTTGTTTATCACGATTGTTGTAACCCTGCTTGTGGTATACACCAGTACAATCTGTGGTTTTGTATTAAGCAAATATAAGTTTAAGGGCAGAAATATCCTATTTGGCTTTGTATTGGCTACTATGATGATTCCATGGTGTGTAACAATTATTCCAAAATACACTATGATTCAGAAATTCGGATGGATGGACAGCTATAAGGCACTTATTATTCCGGCTATGTTCAGCGGATTTGGAATATTTATGATGAAGCAGCACATTGAGACCATCCCTGATGAGATTATTGAAGCTGCCAGAATGGATGGCGCTAATGAGTTTTATATCTTTCACAGGATTATATTTCCGATGGCAAAAAACGGAATTTCAAGTATAGCTATTTTTCAGTTCCTGTGGACATGGGAAGACTATCTGTGGCCTTATCTTGTAATTAATACCAAGGAAAAGCAGCTATTGGCAGTTGGTCTTAAGATGTTTAACGGACAGTATTCAACAGATTATGGCGCACTTTTTGCGGCAACGGCAATATCTATCATACCTGTTTTACTGATATATCTGTTCTTCCAGAAGCAGTTTATCGCAGGAATTGCGGCATCGGCTGTCAAGGGATAGCGTAATTTATATGAGAGGGAGTATTTCATGCAGGAAATATACAGAGTAAAGACAAGTCCGGTGGCATTATCGGACAATATGATAATAGGTGAAAAATACAGGATTACATTACTGACAGAGGCGCTTGTCCGTCTGGAATACAGTGAAGATGGCGTATTCGAGGATAGGGCAACACAGACAGTATTGTTCAGGGATTTTCCAAAGACCGGCTATCATGTGGTGCGTAACGCTGATGGAATTGAGGTTCATACATCAATGCTGCACCTGATATATAATGAGAAGGAGTTCTCATCACACGGACTGAGTATACAGATTAAGGGAAACCTGAGCGCATATCACAGCATCTGGCATTATGGCGAGAAGGTGCATGATTTGCAGGGTACAGCGCGTACACTTGATGACGTAAACGGAGAGGTTGAGCTTGGACACGGTGTTGTTTCACGCTTTGGATATTCAATTCTTGATGACAGTAAATCACAGATTTTACTTGACGATGGATGGATTGAGCCAAGAAAAAAAGGTGTGTCTGATTTGTATTTCTTTGGATATGGACATGATTATAAACAGGCGCTCAATGATTTTTACAGGCTTTGCGGCAAGACTCCGATGCTTCCGCGATACGCACTGGGAAACTGGTGGAGCAGATATTATAAATACTCAGAAGAAAGCTATATGGAGCTGATGGACAAATTCGATGAAAAGAATATCCCATTCACGGTAGCAGTAATAGATATGGACTGGCATCAGGTTGATGTGGACCCTAAATACGGAAGCGGATGGACAGGATATACCTGGAACAAAAAGCTTTTCCCGGATCCGAAGCGCTTTCTTGGAAAGCTCCATGACAGAGGAATGCATACTACCCTGAATGTGCATCCAGCGGATGGTGTGCAGGGCTGTGAAGAAATGTATGTTGATATGGCAAAGGAAATGGGCGTGGACTATGAAAATGAGGACCCGGTTGTATGTGATCCGGCAAGCCCAAAGTTTATGGATGCATATTTTAAGTATCTTCATCATCCGAGAGAGGCTGAAGGTGTGGATTTCTGGTGGATTGACTGGCAGCAGGGCAGCAACTGCAAGGTTGAAGGATTGGATCCGCTATGGATTTTTAATCATTTTCATTATCTCGATAATAAAAGAGACGGCAGGCGTCCAATGACATTTTCGCGCTATGCAGGTCCGGGAAGCCATAGATATCCGATTGGATTTTCGGGAGATACACATATTACATGGGAGTCGCTTGATTTTCAACCGTATTTTACAACGACAGCGACAAACATCGGATATGGATGGTGGAGCCATGATATTGGCGGACATATGCTTGGCTACAAGGATGATGAGCTGACAGCCAGATGGACACAATACGGTATATTCTCTCCGATAATGCGTCTGCACAGCTCATGCAGCGAATTTAACGGCAAGGAGCCGTGGCGATTTAAAAAAGAGACTGAGGAAGCGATGGAGGCGGCGCTCAGACAGAGGCATTGTATGATTCCGTATCTGTATACCATGAACTATCGCAGCTATGCCGAGAATATGCCGCTGATTGAGCCTATGTATTATGAGTATCCTGAAAATGCAGAGGCTTATGAGGTAAAGAATCAGTATTTCTTTGGCAGCCAGCTTATGGTAGCACCTGTTACAACTCCACGTATTAAGGGACTTAATGTGGCAAAAACCAAAGTATGGTTCCCGGAGGGCATCTGGTATGATATCTATACAGGCATGCGCTATGATGGTGGAAGAATGCTGGAGGTTTACAGGGATTTGAGCAGCATACCTGTGTTTGCGAAGGCGGGAGGCATACTTGTGTGTGCAGATGCTGATGAGCTTGATGCAAGATCTGTTATCAAAAATCCTGATGTATTATGTGTCAGGGTATTCCCGGAGGCTGATGGTGAGTTTGAGCTATACGAGGATGACAATGAATCCTGCGGATATGTGGATGGCAGATGTGTGACCACAGATATGAAATATTCTGCGGATAAAGATATGTTTGTCATTTCTCCGGCAGATGGAGATACATCATTAATACCTGACAACAGAACCTATAAGCTTGTCTTTGAAAGAAGAACCGAGGCAGCAGCCGATAAGGTAAAGGTATCCGTGGATGGTAAAGAGGTATTGGCAAAGAATAAATATGATAAAGAAAACAGAAAGCTTATCGTTACTGTAAATGCATCGACAGCGAGCAAAATAAGCGTTGCAATATCGAAAGACACAGTAGCGCTTGATAATCAAATCGAAAAAAGATGCTTTGATTTCCTGAATCAGGCAGAGATAGGCTTTGTGCTAAAGGATGAAATCTACGGTCTTATTACATCGGGAAAGAAAACAACAGTGATTTTATCAGAGCTCAAGGCAAAGGAGCTTGATACAGAGCTGTATGGTGTATTGACAGAGATACTTACAGCCTGAGGCAGTCACCGGTCATACTAGGTGTGACCGGTGACTTTCTTTTTTGTAAAAATGAAAAATGGATGATACTATTATAGTAAACGGAAGTTTTTTTATAAGAAACATCAGGAGAAACACTATGAACAATTGGGACAGAATGAGAGCGGGAAAGCTCTACAATGCAAACAGCACAGACATAGCAGGCTATCATGAAAGAGGAATGGGGCTGTGTGACAAATTCAACCGCACACCGATTTGGATGAAGAAGCGCAAGCAGCGTATTTTGGAGAAAATGATACCATCCGCAAAGGATGGTGGCGCATGCATCTTTGCACCATTTTACTGTGAGTATGGTGTAAATATCCACTTTGGCAAGGGCTGCTTTGTAAACTACAAATGTACATTTCTGGATTGCGCACCGATTGAGCTAGGTGACGGTGTATGGATTGGAGCAAATGTCACTATTGCGACACCTTGCCATCCGTTTTTGTCAGAGGAGCGTCTGCCGCAGGAATATCCGGACGGCTTCCATGACCTTGAATATGCAAAGCCTATAAGGATTGGTGACGGAAGCTGGATATGCTCGAGTGCTACAATCTGTGGCGGTGTCACAATCGGAAAGAACTGCATAGTGGCAGCAGGTGCGGTTGTAAACCGCGATATACCCGATAACTGTATCGCAGCAGGTGTGCCGGCAAGGGTGTTGCGCAAGCTTGACGAGCAGGATCGCATGAATGTGTGGGACACTTACATGAAAAATGAGGTGCCGTTGTCGCAGAGGGAAAGAGAGAGGTAGTTATTGACCAACATACCAATAAATGGTACTATGGTAATAACAATGAAACAACTCGAAACTATATAATGATATAAAGGTCAAAATGTATTTTGACCCTTATATCATATAATTCAAGGGAGGATTATGCAATGGGAAATTCATATAAGAACTGTAAAATACAGGACAACACAGCAGAGCTGATCTACGAGAAAGGCAGTCTGTTTGTTACCATATTTGAAAACAACATAGTGCATGTTGCACAAAAACCCGGCATCGAAAGTGTTGCAATAGAGGAGGGCTTTATTCCGAAGGCCGCCACACCGAACGTGATCTGCAAGGATACGTCTGATGCCAAGGGAACCGCAGCAGAAGCCGGTGTAAGCGATGCAGCAGTTAAAGCAGTCATAAGTGCAAGGGATATTACTGTATATGTGAAGGATAACGAGAAGCTTGATATTTATTACAAAGGGAAGCTTGTGCTTTCAGATTATGAAAAAGCACGCAAAAAGAGTGAGAAGAATCCGTACGAGGATCTTGCCATCGCAGAGCTTGAGGGGCATACTGTCGGAAAAGATGAAGAAAAAACTGACTCTGTTACCATCATCAAAAAGCTTGGAAAGGATGATGCTATTTACGGTCTGGGAGATAAGCCGGGATGCCTCAACAAGCGTGGATATTCATATGTAAACTGGAACACAGATGATCCTGCGCCACATGTGGACAGCTTCAAATCGCTGTACAAATCCATACCGTTTTTTATCGTGCTTGGCGATGAATATTGCTATGGAATTTTTGCGGATAATACCTACAAGACAACCTTTGATTTCGGTTATGAAAACACAGATTACTATTTCGTCGAGCATGAGAAGGGCGAGCTGGACTACTATTTTATGCCGGGAAATGATATGGCAGAGGTGGTAGGACTTTATACATCACTGACAGGCACCACACCGCTTTATCAGAGATGGATATACGGCAGCCATCAGAGCCGCTGGGGCTATTACACACAGGATGAGGTGCTTGATATAGCTGACAAATTCCGCGAGCTTGATATCCCATGCGATGTGATACATATGGATATCGATTACATGAACGGCTACAGGGTATTCACCTTTGATGACAAGAAATTCCCGGATGTAAAGGGCCTTTCAGAGAAGCTTGCTGACAGGGGCGTAAAACTCATATCCATCATTGACCCGGGTGTGAAGAAGGATGAGGACTACTTCATGTACAAAGAGGGCATGGAGATGGATGCATTTGCACATGATACAGATGGCAGTGTATATGAAAATGCTGTATGGCCGGGAACATCGGTATTTCCGGACTTCACAAAGCAAAGCGTCAGAAGCTGGTGGGGAGACAAGACAAAGATACTTCTTGAGCACGGTATCAGTGGCATATGGAATGATATGAATGAGCCTGCAAGCTTCAACGGACCACTGCCGGATGATGTGCAGTTTGAGTATGGAGCACATGAAAAGGTTCACAATATTTACGGACATTTTATGGCAAAAGCCACATATGAGGGACTTGCGAAAAATGATGGTGGAAAACGTCCGTTTGTACTTACCAGGGCTGCATATGCCGGAAGCCAGAAATACTGCGGTGGCTGGACCGGAGATAATCACAGCATATGGGCACATATAGCACTTTCACTCGAGCAGGTGTGCAATCTGTCAGTCAGCGGACTTGCCATGTGTGGCAGCGATATAGGCGGTTTCGGAAGTGATACTACACCGGAGCTTCTTGTCAGATTTTATGAGGCAGCAGTATTTGTGCCGTTTTTCAGAAATCATTCAGCGATGGGAACACGCAGACAGGAGCCTTGGCAGTTTGACGAGACTACGATAGATGCAGTCAGAAAGACAGTAAAGCTCAGATACAGATTTATCCCATATATCTATGATCTGGCACATGAGTGTGAAAAGACAGGAGCACCTATCGTGCGCCCGCTCGTATACGAGTATCCTGCAGATAAGCATGTGAGAAATATTTCCGATGAATATATGCTCGGAAGCTTTGTACTGGTTGCACCTGTGATCGCACCGGGCAAGGAGGCAAGAGAGGTTTACCTGCCGGATGGCGACTGGTATGATTACTACACAGGCGAAAAATACAGTGGCGGCAGATATATTTTAGCAAATGCACCACTTGATAAAGTACCTGTATTCATAAAAGCAGGAGCCATTATCCCTGTAGCAGACGGAGAAATCCGCTCTACAGAGGACATTACAGAGGATAAGATCAGCATACTGACATATCCGGGCAAGGGCAGCTTTGTGCATTATCAGGATGACAATGAGACGTTTGCATACAGAAACGGTGCGTATAATGCTGTTGAGTATACACTGGATGGGGATAAGCTAGAGAAGAAGGTGTTACATAAGGGATTGTAAAAATACATAACCTTAAATTTAAAATTCAATATCAACCTCAACAGGGCAGTGGTCTGAACCGAGCACATCGGTATGGATTGCTGCCTTTTTAAGCTTATCATTGATGCGCTTTGATGTGATAAAGTAGTCGATACGCCAGCCTGCGTTCTTCTCGCGAGCCTTAAAACGGTATGACCACCAGGAATATATACCCTCGGCATCCGGATAAAAATATCTGAAGGTATCGGTAAAACCGGAACCTAAAAGCTCTGTCATTTTAGCACGTTCCTCGTCTGAAAAACCTGCATTCTTGCGGTTTGTTTTTGGATTTTTCAGGTCGATCTCATTGTGTGCGACATTCAGATCACCGCACAGTACGACAGGCTTTTTGGCATCGAGAGTCTTAAGGTATTCACGGAAATCATCCTCCCACTGCATACGGTACGGCAGCCTTTTCAGCTCATTCTGTGAGTTTGGAGTGTAACAGGTTACGAGATAGAAATTGTCATATTCAAGTGTGATGACACGTCCTTCCTTATCATGCTCCTCAATGCCTATGCCGTAAGACACTGATAATGCCTTGTTTTTGGCAAAAATGGCTGTGCCGGAATAGCCTTTTTTCTCGGCGTAATTCCAGTACTGGTGATAGCCCGGCAGGTCAAGGTCAATCTGTCCCGCCTGTAGCTTGGACTCCTGTATACAAAAGAAATCCGCATCTATACTGTTAAAAAAATCAAGGAAACCTTTCTGGACGCATGCGCGCAGTCCGTTTACATTCCACGATATAAATTTCATGTCTTAGTCCTCCATATAAGTGTGTGTATTAAAATCATATTTAAAAAGTATTCTTCTTACAAAAACGAAATCATGTAAGCAGGCAGACAGAGTATGTCTTTGTCTTTTGAGAAATCCTTTGTATATACGAGATATTTTTGAAGAATACGGTTTGAAAATTTTATTGAAAATTCATCCAGTGACTTATGGGTTTTATAGCCACTGGATTTTACTTCAATAGGGCAAACCTTATTTTTTTTGGCAATAAGAAAATCTATTTCGTAATTATGGCGCGAACTTTCATTAAAAAAAGTATAGTAAAATAATTCGTTGCCATTACACGTTAAAAGCTGTGCAGCTACATTTTCGTAAAGATAGCCTAGATTAGTTCCTAGCTTGTCATTTAACAATTTTTCATAAATTATGTTTTCTGTGAAATCTTTGTCTTTAAACATCAATGTAGTAAACAGCCCGGTATCGCATAAAAATAGTTTAAACCGGGTTAAGTCTTTGTTGGTTGACATACCGGCACTTGGGTCATTTGCATGGTATGATACCAAAACAGTTTTTGAGTCTTTTAACTCTGCAATCAGTTCCAGTGTATTATCGGCGCGATTGTTTGTCAGTACGCTTGATACCTGATATCGCGAAGCATTTTTGTTTAGCTGCGCAGGAATTGCATCAAAAAGCATAGATATTTTTCCAGTGGCATCTATTTTTTTGAAATCATCTTCATAAAGATTCAGAATATCACGCTTTACGTCATCAACCTTACGGAAGTTATTGGTTTTGATATATTCATCAACTGCCTGCGGCATTCCCCCGACAAGCATATAAAGACGGAAATCACGCATCAATTTACGATTAATCTCTTCTCCGAAGGGTTTTTGAGAATCGAATAGCTTATGGATTAGGGGGATAGTTGTTTCATCATTCAAAGCCCATAAAAATTCTTCATAATCCATAGGATACATGTTTAGCTTTCTTTCTTCGCTTGGAATAAGTATATCCTGTACGTTTTTTTTGATAGAAATCAGAGAACCGGTTTCTATATAATCATATCGGTGATCTTTTACAAGTGATTTGATAGCCTGTCTTGCGCGGGGGCATAATTGTACTTCGTCGAAAATAATCAAAGACTCTCTCTCATAGAGATCGACTTTGTATTGGAGCTGCAACTGCAAAAACAGATAATTCAGATCTGAAATATCCTCAAACAGTTCACGTATATTTTTTGAGACGATTGAGAAATCAATGATTATATAACTTTTGTATTCATTTCGTCCAAATGACTCTACGATGGTTGACTTGCCTATACGACGGGCTCCTTCGATTAAGAGTGCTGTTTTACCATCGGAATCCTTTTTCCATTGCAATAATTTATCATATATTTTTCGCTTAAACATGACATTCTCCTAATAAAATTACAAAATCGCATTTTTTATTTTGATGTTTTACTACAAAATCGCATTTTCTTTTTTGCTATTTTACCACAAAATCGCATTTTTTAAAAGAGGTTTGAATCTGCAGATTACACTTTTTATATAAAATCGTTACTGTTCACACCGAACAGTGTGACCAGCAACATAAAATACGTATAATAGAGGAAGAAAATGCGTAAGAAAATACGCAAGATAAAGTCGGTTCATAAGCTGCACCAAGCTGGCAAAGAAATCAGAAATATGTGAAAATATGACATAAATATAATAAATCCGCTACACTATATCATATGATTACGCACATGATATAATGCAGCGGATTTTATTGTTGATTATTTTAAAGCTCAAGTAAAATTTTTTACAGCACATCGCTTCCATCAGGAATCTTTGAGATGATAGTTCGGTTGATCCTGATTAAGAATAATGTCGAAACAGTAAAGGATATCACCTCTGCTATCGGGAAAGCCCACCATACAGCGTGAAGTCCACCAAGCTTTGAAAGGATGTATGCTGCCGGAATTAAAACCACAAGCTGACGCATGATTGATACGATCATGGAAAAGACTGCTTTTCCCAAAGCCTGGAATACTGTGCCGACGATAATACAAAACCATGCGATGAGGAAATGCACGCCGATTATTCTGAGCGCCGGAACACCGATTTGGAGCATATCGTCAGAGGCGCTGAACATTCCAAGAAGCACCTGTGGTATGAACTCAAAGCAGGCAAAGCCAACGAAGAGCAGACAGAATGCGGTTATCAGGCTGACCTTTATTGTCTTAACCATACGCTTTCTGTTCTGAGCACCGTAGTTGAATGCGATGATAGGTGTGATTCCGTTGTTCAGTCCGAATACAGGCATAAAGAAGAAGCTCTGCAGCTTGAAATAAACACCGAAAACAGCAGCGGCAGTCGATGAAAAGCCGATAAGTATTCTGTTCATGGCATATGTCATTACTGAGCCTATAGACTGCATGATGATCGACGGAATACCGATAGCATAAATGGTTCCCATGATTTTGAAATCCGGGCTGTAGCCCTTGAAGCTCAGGCTGATTTCATGATTGAATTTGTGGTTGCAGGCAAAGGCAACAACGGCGGCTACGCACTGTCCCACAACGGTTGCCACGGCTGCACCGGTAGCACCGAGCTTAGGGAAGCCAAGCAGTCCAAAGATCATGATAGGATCCAGAATGATATTTGTGATGGCACCGCAAAGCTGTGAGGTCATGCTGAAAATAGTTCTTCCTGTCGATGTAAGCACCCTCTCAAAAAAGATTTCCGCAAAAATACCAAATGAAAAAATCATAACAGTACTCAGGTAGCTCACACCCATATCCATGATTTCGATATCAGCATTTCCAATCTGACTCATGTAAAAAGGCTTTACGATTGTAAGTCCGAGAATCAGAAATATTACGTAGCTGAATGCATATAGCACGGCACCGTTGATGCCGATTTTGTTGGCCTCGTCGTATTTATGGGCGCCGAGGGACTTTGACAGCAGCGCGTTTACACCTACACCTGTACCGGTTGCGACAGCGATGATGAGTGTCTGCAAAGGGAAGGCAAGTGAAACTGCCGTGAGTGCGTTTTCGGACAGCTTTGCAACGAAAATACTGTCCACGATGTTGTATAGAGCCTGTACGAGCATGGAAATCATCATAGGCAAAGACATGTTAAATACAAGTCTGCCGATAGGCATGGTTCCCATCTTGTTCTCTGTTACAGGGGCTGAATTTGTTTCCTGACTCATAATTCCTCCTATTGTAAATGATTGTAATTTAAACTTCCGGCATTATATATGTAGGAAGCTTTAGTTATTAAAATTAAAATCACCGGTAGATTAGCCGGTGTTTAAAATGTGCAACAAAGCGCCAATTACATATAATACCATGACTGCAGGATACTTTCAAGGTATTATATAACTGTTAAATCATATCATAATAGTTAATGAAAAAATGCCTCAAAAAGTATAGCATTGCAGGGTATAAATTACGATAACCGCTTGACAAAATGACAGAGAGATATATAATTAGTTCAAAAATGAATAATTCAAAAATGTATAACGAAGCAGCAAAATAGGAAAAGAAAAGAAGGAATATCACATATGAAATTTAACTTTGAGTTTGCAGAGAAAATTTCGCGAACCTACAGCGATGAGTGCAGACCACTGTGCCATGAGCTGAAGCTTCCGCAGACAGCCTTTGATATACTCATGTTTCTGGCGAACAATCCGGAATATAAGACGGCAAGGGATATAGTTGAAATAAGAAAAATCAAGGCAAATCTTGTGTCTGTAAATGTTGATAAGCTTGTGAATGAAGGCTATCTGGAGAGAAAACCTGTGGAAAATGATAGGAGGAAGACGGAGCTTGTCTGTACAAAAAAGGCCGGGACTGTCATTGAAAGAGGAAGGCGTATACAGCAGCAGTTTACAGCAAATCTGTTTGCAGGGATAGATGAGGAGCAGAAAAGGCAACTGACGATTGTTATGGAACAGCTTGAGAATAATATGGATGAAATAATCAGGAGGAAATCACACAAATGAGCACATTAATAACTATAATAGTAACATTTTTTGCCGGTATGGGCGCAGGCCTTGGAACTGGCTTTGCGGGACTAAGCGCAGCAGCAGTAATAAGCCCTATGCTCATTACATTTTTGGGAATGGATCCTTATATGGCAGTGGGAATAGCCCTGTCGTCTGATGTACTTGCCAGCGCAGTGTCAGCCTATACATATGGAAAGAACAAGAACCTTGATGTAAAAAACGGGCTCATAATGATGGTCACGGTTTTATGCTTCACGGTTGTCGGGAGCTATGTATCAAGCCTCGTGCCGTCAGCAACAATGGGCAACTTTTCGGTATTTATGACATTTTTACTCGGAATCAAGTTTATAGTCCGTCCTGTCATGACAACAAAGGAGGCCATGCAGGGAGTTTCAGCTAAAAAGAGAGCTGTCCAGTCAATCATCTGCGGCGTGCTTATCGGATTTATCTGTGGCTTCATAGGTGCGGGAGGCGGTATGATGATGCTCCTCATCCTCACATCGGTGCTTGGCTATGAGCTTAAGACTGCAGTCGGAACGAGCGTATTTATCATGGCATTTACAGCCTTTACAGGAGCTGCCTCGCACTTTGCCATCGGTGGAAAACCGGACTGGTTTGTGCTGCTTTTATGTATTGCATTTACACTCCTTTGGGCGAGAATTGCAGCGGTCTTTGCAAACAAGGCATCCGCAAAAACCTTAAACCGTGCCACAGGTATTGTACTTGTAATACTTGGCATCGTGGTATTTGCATTTTCACTTCTGAGCTGATTTTTCTTGAATATATAACTGTAAGCCCCGGCTGCCCGACCGGCACACACAGCTTCCCCACGTGCGAATAGCGAAGCTGCTTAGATACTGTAGAAATTATGCCATGAAACACAGAAACGCTCCTGCATGGACGCAGGGGCGAGGAGAACCGCGCCACGGACGGCGCGTTTCGACGGTTTCGTCAAGCATAGAAACCCATCAAGCATAATTTCGTACAGAATCTTAGCCACGTAGCGTAGCGCCCCGGGAGAGTGCGTGTGCCCCCTGTTGCCCGGAGCTTATGCCCGACCTATCGCCAAAATGATAAACAACCTAAATCTACTTAGCTGCAATAACATCCGCCATATCGTAGTGACCTGCACCCTTTCCCTTAAGGAACTTGGCAGCCTCAACAGCCCCCTTCGCAAAAACAGCCTTAGAGTAAGCCGTATGCTTAAACTCAATCACCTCATCCTGTCCACAGAAAAGTACCTCGTGCTCACCGACGATGCTTCCTCCTCTGACAGCAGAAATACCAATTTCCTTAGGATCACGCTTTTCTCTGCGCTGGCTGCGGTCGTAAACATAGTGATACTCGTTATCCATAGCCTCGTTGATGGAATCAGCAAGCGCAAGCGCAGTACCTGAAGGTGCATCAAGCTTTAAATTGTGATGCTTCTCAACTATCTCCATGTCAAAGCCTGCCGGTGCAAAAACCTGTGCAGCCTTTTTGAGAAGAGCCATAAGAGTGTTTATGCCAAGTGACATGTTTGCAGACTTGAGCACTGCCACCTTCTTGTAGCAATCCTCAACCTTTGCAAGCTGCTCATCACTAAGACCGGTAGTGCATAAAACAACCGGAACCTGCTTGTCCACACAATAGTCCAGCACTCCGTCAACAGCCTTAGCATTGGAAAAATCTATGACCACATCAGCTTCCACATCACATTTGTCGATGCTCGAAAAAACAGGATAGTCATTGTCTATTCCATCATATAAATCAATACCGGCTACAATCTTGATATCAGCATCAGCCTTACAGATTTCTGTGATAGTCTGTCCCATTTTGCCGTTGCAGCCATTCATAATTACCTTTGTCATTTTATCGTATCCTTTCTCGTTGTACTAAGCAAGCTTTAAGCCATAAGCCTTCATGACCTCAGCAAGCTTCCTTGCGTTATCCTCACCCATCTCGCACATAGGGCTTCTAAGAGGTCCGACATTCATACCCATCAGGTTCATAGCCTTCTTTACAGGAATTGGATTTACCTCTGAGAAGAGTGCGTCCACAAGTGGAAGAGCCTCTCTCTGAAGCTCTAAGGCTGTCTGTAAATCGCCCTTGAAGAAGCTGTCACACATATTGTGTACCTTTGCAGGGGCTACATTGCTCCATACTGAGATTACACCGATTGCTCCGATAGACATAAGAGGCACTACGAGACCATCCTCGCCTGAGTACATATCAAGCTTTCCGTCTGTCAGATACATTGTCTTTGAAGCCTGTGCCAGATTTCCTGTAGCTTCCTTGAGTCCCACGATATTTTCCTTTGTCTTAAAGAGCTCTGCCATAGTCTCCGGAAGCACGTTGCAGCCTGTACGTCCCGGTACGTTGTATACGATAATAGGACACTTTGTGCTGTCTGCAATCTGCGAATAGTGGCTCACAAGACCTGCCTGAGTAGCCTTGTTGTAGTATGGTGTGACAACGAGCAGTCCGTCTGCACCAAACTCCTCAGCCTCCTTTGAAAGCTGCATAGCTGTCTTTGTGCAGTTAGAGCCTGTGCCTGCTACTACAGGTACACGATGCTTTGTAAACTCTACGGCAGCCTTTATAACCTTTGCATGCTCCTCCATTGACAGACATGGGCTCTCGCCTGTGGTGCCGGCAATAATAATAGCATCTGTGCCATTATCAATCTGCATATTGATAAGCTCCTCGAGCTTGTCGTAATTAACCTCCTCGTTATCGTACATAGGTGTAACAATTGCTACTCCTGCTCCTTTGAAAATTGCCATGGTTTTATCTCCTTCTTGCTTTTCTTTATTCGATATTTGATTCTCTTAACGTATAAGTATGCCGCCGTCTGCCTCTAAGCGCTAAAAAACCGGCTCCTTAGAGCCGGTCCCAATTCTTCATGAATCACGATAGCTCCCCATCAAATCTGATGACAGTCATAAGGCTGTTCGCCATATGCCCAGAGATATATCCGCAGATGATAAATCCCTTCGGCGCTATTCCTTTCATCTCCCATCAACTGCCCCTGCGGCATCCGGAAAGCTACTCATAAGTCGCGCGACCTCTATCTGTTAATCAAATTATTCGTATACAGCAGATGATATAACTGCCTCACACTTGCACTAATAATATCACCACGCCTGTGCATTGTCAACTCACATGACAATATTTCTTATTATTTTTCCGACGCGATATTATAAATCTCATCTGCCATTTCCCTGATTCCATCGTCAAGTACTCTGCCTGTCATAATCACGGTCACATCATCAGGCCTTGAAGCAAGCATATCCGACAGCTCCTCCTTTGAAATCAGATGCAAATCCAAAAGCCCCAGCATCTCATCAAGCACAACAACCATGTCAGCACCTGTTGATATAACCTTCTTTGCATAGTTGAAGCCATTCTTGATATTCATGATTTCTTCCTGCTTACTCTCCTCATCAAGCTGCTCAAATAGTATTCCGGCTCTTGAAAAATTAAAGAATTTCACCTCCGGCTCAAGCTTTTTCAAAAATTCCGGCTCCTTTTTACCCTTTAGAAACTGAATAACGACAGCCTGTTTACCATCACAGGCAGCACATATTGCACTTCCTATAGCGACATTTGTCTTGCCATGTCCCTCGCCATAATAAATCTGTACTGCACCGTTTTCCATAATAATCATGCCTCCATACACATAGCTTTTCTGCCTGATATATAATCATTACAGTTTACACCTGATGTAAACGTCAACAATTACAAGCATTAACCAATAATATCTAGTAAAATACCACAATCTGACTATTATTGCAAATTTTCGGGAAAATCACAAATCTGTAGTTACTATCCATTTAAAGTACTATGCCTCAATCTTGCTCACGGAAACCTCATACGCCGTGCGCTGCTCCACCTGTGTCTCACTGAGCTTTTTCACATAGTCTCTGCTCTGGATTCTACCCCATATCTGCACATGTGTACCCACCTCAAAGGTCGACGCAAATCTGGCATTTCTTCCCCAACAGATACATGGAATATAGTCTGACTTGCCATATGAACGGTTCACTGCCACAAGCAGGTCTGCAATTTCTCGTCCAAGCGGTGTTTTCCTGTATATAGCCTCCTTGCAGATATAGCCGTCAAGGAAAATCTGATTGGCTGCATCCTCATCATAATCACTGTCCAATACCTCAAGCTCTCTTGCAAAAACAGACAGCACCAGCCTGTTCTTCTTCTCCTCATGCCTGTTGAATGAGCGGAACTGCCCGCCTATATATACGCTTTTGCCTATGTAGTCACCCTCCACATTGATAAGCCTCTCTGACACCATCACCGGAATATAGTCCATGCAATCTGAAAGCCTTCTGACCGAAACCTCCATCATATAGAAGCCCTCACCATACACCTCGTGACTAAACTGAAAATCTGAAACGATTTCTCCGATTATTGATACCTGGTTGTTTTCAAACATTTTATCTGCCATGAATTTTTGTCTCCCTTCCTTTTGTAAAATGTTTTTCCAGCTATTTTTAACATTTCCACAAAGTATATTTTCTCAAATAATGTCGACAAATCCAATAACATTTCACTTAATTTTATAAAAACTTTCAATGAAAACTTGCACATTGGAAAAATTATGATAGAATAAGTTAGTTGCAAACTTAGCTTTATTTATTAAAGAAAGAAGGAAAATATGAAAACAACAAGAGACGATATTCGTAATATAGCAATTATTGCCCACGTTGATCATGGTAAAACAACACTTGTAGATGAGCTTCTTAAGCAAAGCGGTGTGTTCCGTGACAATCAGGAAGTTCAGGATCGAGTAATGGATTCAAACGACATCGAGCGTGAAAGAGGTATCACAATCCTCTCCAAAAACACAGCTATTCAGTATAAGGACATCAAAATCAACATCATTGACACTCCGGGTCATGCTGACTTCGGCGGTGAGGTAGAGCGTGTTCTTAAGATGGTAAACGGAGTTATCCTCGTGGTTGATGCCTTCGAGGGTGTTATGCCACAGACCAAGTTCGTAGTTATGAAGGCTCTTGCACTCAAGCTGCCTATCATTGTATGCGTCAACAAGATTGACCGTCCGGAGGCACGTCCTAATGAGGTCATCGATGAGGTATTAGAGCTCTTCATGGATCTCGATGCTTCTGAGGAGCAGCTTGACTGCCCATTCGTTTTTGCATCAGCCAGAGACGGCTATGCCATGAAGGACTTAAACGACGAGAGAAAGGATATGACTCCTCTCTTCGAGACTATCGTAAACTACATCCCTGCTCCAACAGGTGATCCTGATGCCAACACACAGATTCTTATCAGTACAATCGACTACAACGAGTATGTAGGACGTATCGGAATCGGTAAAGTGGATAACGGTAAAATCAAGGTCAATCAGGAGGCTGTCGTTGTAAACCACCACGACCCTGACAAGCTTGAGAAGGTCCGTATCAGCAAGCTTTACGAATTTGACGGACTCAACAAAGTAGATGTAGCCGAGGCTAACATCGGTTCGATTGTAGCAATCTCAGGTATCGCAGATATCCACATCGGAGATACAATCTGCTCACCGGAAGCACCGGAGGCTATTCCTTTCCAGAAGATTTCAGAGCCTACAATCTCTATGAACTTCATCGTAAACAACAGCCCTCTTGCAGGACAGGAAGGTAAATTTGTCACAAGCCGTCACATCCGTGACAGACTCCTTCGCGAGCTCAACACTGATGTTTCACTGCGTGTCGAGGATACTGACTCACCTGATTCCTTCAAGGTTTCCGGACGTGGAGAGCTTCACCTTTCAGTGCTTATCGAGAACATGCGCCGTGAGGGTTATGAATTCGCTGTAAGTAAGGCAGAGGTGCTCTACAAGTATGACGAAAACGGCAAGAAGCTTGAGCCAATGGAGCTTGCTTACATCGATGTGCCTGACGAGTTTACAGGAGCTGTCATCTCAAAGCTTCAGCAGCGCAAGGGCGAGCTTAGAAATATGGGCTCTATCGCAGGCGGATACACCAGACTCGAGTTCCATATCCCTGCACGTGGACTTATCGGATACCGTGGTGAGTTCATGACCGATACAAAGGGTAACGGAATCTTAAACACCATGTTTGACGGCTACGAGCCATACAAGGGTGAGATTGCATACCGTGCAACAGGTTCACTCATTGCCTTTGAGTCAGGTGAGGCTGTAACATACGGACTCTTCTCTGCACAGGAGAGAGGAACACTCTTTATCGGACCGGGCGCCAAGGTTTACTCAGGAATGGTTATCGGACAGTGTTCAAAGTCCGAGGACATCGAGCTCAACGTATGTAAGAAGAAGCATCTTACAAATACACGTTCTTCATCAGCAGATGAGGCACTCACACTTGTACCACCTAAAGTATTAAGCCTTGAGCAGGCTATCGACTTTATTGATACAGATGAGCTTCTTGAGGTAACACCTGAGAGCCTTCGAATCAGAAAGAAGATTCTTGACCCTACTCTTCGTAAGAGAGCCGGCTTTAAGAAGAACTAAATCATGCTTTTCACATAAAGTTTTGTTGCTGAAAAGTATACAGTAATTACACTTTAAGTAAATTTCAATCGAGTAGGAGGCGGTGGCTAACCGCTGTCCTCTCACAGCACCGTACGTACCGTTCGGTATACGGCGCTTTCAATAGTTGACGTGCACAGACTGATAGGCTGTGGCTAAATCGTAAAAGCCACTGTTTATCAGTCTTTCTTTATTCAGCGCCCAAATCACAGCTTTGT
>ENA-UAHN01000135-UAHN01000135.1-human-gut-metagenome-genome-assembly--contig:-NODE-135-length-20832-cov-6.058334_pt1 | contig 20832 bp, 16 predicted proteins | sample MGYA00244409_ERZ654369 | MGnify/ENA primary metagenome ERZ654369 (study PRJEB26926, sample SAMN06165271) | human gut metagenome | biome: ENVO:00009003; feature: ENVO:2100002; material: ENVO:00002003... | reverse complement strand
CTGATACATTTTTAAACTTATTGGCTGAATTCATAGTGTATCCTGCATAATAATTTGAATTTATCGCCACTGACATATTCTATCCCTCCTTTTTTTAGTTATTAAAACCTTTCCATAGCACATCAGGAACATTTTAGCGTCTACCGTTTTAATATAACATGAAATCTATACTTTTCAATCAGCATTGCAGAAAGTGACCTATTTTTGCAGAAAACGACCATCCAAATAAATTAATCCTCATAAATCAAACCTAAAGTTCAATCAAGGTATTTTTTACAAAGCAAATAAATCTATTGTTTTTAGTCCATTCTGGTTATTTCTTGAAACATCCTCCAGATCATAAACTGTTTCAGACAAATAAAAAGGACGCAGGATTTTACTCCCACGCCCCTAAACTTATCTGGCTTTATCTTCCCTGACTTTTGGCAGCTCCTTCCCTGCCGTTTCCTGCTTTGCCTCCGATGTTTTTCTTGCCTCAAAAGCATCTGCATTATACTTGTACTCCTGTGGTTCAGCTACCATCGGTGAGTAGATGATCTCTCTTTCTGTATCCGGTGCTTTCTGATCCTTATCCTTTGTGTGCTCCATACGCTTTTCCTTATCAAACTGCACATTCATAGCCAGATTATCCAGCTTATCAATCGAGGCATCCAGCTGCAGCTCCATTGATACAAGCAGTTTTTTCACTGCTTTCATAGGGGCAAGTACCGCCTTTGTGAAAGGGTGTTTCTGTTCCTTCTGCGAATAATCCACCTCCGGCTTATCTGCAAAGGTATGGAACGCATTGTTTATGGTCTGACCAGCTTCACGGAGTCCCTTTGCAAGAAGTGCTGTCCTTGCAATATCCCTGTCTGTAGATACAATCATATCTTTTACCGCTGTTCTGACATTGAGAAGTCTTTTCTTGATTCCTACAAATTCTGTCACCCTGTAAAGTGCCGCTCTTCCCTTTTCCTTTGCTTCATCAACTATGCTTTTTGCTGTAGATTTGACCTGTGCTTTCACTTCCAATACCTGCGACTTTATCTGCTCACATCTGGTATTAAGTCGCTCCTTTGCTTCTGACAATGCCTTTTTTGCATTATTGACAAAAGTATCTTCCTGCATTTCTTTAATCTGGTTCTGCATATTAGTGAGTTCTTCCGTCATGGAATCAATCTTTTTCTCCAGTCCATCCACATAGCTGCATATCTCAAATACATCGTTTGCCTGCTCTTTCATGGCATTTTTCTTTAATAAGTCGAGAAGTTCTCTTATGACCTCCTCATTGGTAAGTGTTTTTCCTGCTTCCATATCCATTCTGTTTCCTCCATTCTGTAAATGGGGCAGCCTTGGCCGCCCCTGTACTCTGATTATTGATTATCGAAAGGGTGTTGCCTCTTTGTCCTTCTCTTTATCGGGATTGCCATGATGTTTCTCGGCACTCTCCCTCGCCTTTTCGTTGCTCTTATCCTTTGCTTTCTCATATTCCGAGATAATCTCATTATAGAGTTTTTCCCTGAAATCCTTTGTGACCGGATAGCAGACATCCTGATAGATTGGCTTGCCCTGCTCATCCACCTGCTTTGTCTTATAAGAAGGCATTGATACAAAGATTTTCTCTTTACCCTGCACGATATTGATGTTATTTACGATGAAACTGTTTTCAAAGTAAATACGGGCAAGTCCTTTGATGTTACTGCCTTTCCTCTCATAAGGTGTCACAGTTACGGAAAACTCTGGCATTTCCTGTGTTCTGTCCTGCTTCTGTGTCTCCTCTTTCTCCGGTTCCTTGATTCTTGCATAGGCATCAAGGATATTGGTATAGAGTTCCTCACGAAACTCTGCTGTGATAGGATTACATACATCCTTATAGATCACACCATTGCTTTCATCACGCTCATTAGAGCGGTATCTAGGCATTGATACAAAAAGCTCTCCCTTGTCCTTATTCTCAAGGATTGCAATATTGGTAATCTTAAATGAATCACCAAATACTACTGTTGCAAATCCCTTGATGTTGCTGCCCTCTTTTGCCCTTACTTCGTTTACCTTAATTGAATACTTCATATGCTATTCCTCGCTTTCTTTTTGTTCTTTGTTTTGCTCCGGTATGATAAACTCACACCAAAGCTGTTCTATCTGTTCACAAGACAATCTGCCATTTAACCAGTTGCCAAGTGTAACGATCATTCCGTCCTGCTCATAGTAGAGCCATTCCTGTGTTTCGATGTTTCCCTCATACACGATAGTAACATCAAAATCAGGCATAAATAATCCTTCCTCCGCATCCCACACGCAGGATATCCCCTGTCTGAGTGTCAGATTCAGGCTTTCGACATACACAGACCAGCCACTTACGACTATCTGAAATTCATCATCAATCTCCGCAATATCATCCTCGATGTCGATTAGCTCTTCCATTTCCGATATTGCTTCTTCTATATCACCAAGTCGGTATCTCTTATTCATCCATCACCGCCTCCTTATAAATGCACCTGACCACAAAACGCATAGTACCCTTCTGTGAACAGGTAAAAAGAGTTAATTCCTTTTCCTCTCCTTGTGTCTTAATGCTGTTGTCATAAGGATTTACCACCTCTGTGTCTGTTACTTCATAGATATGAGTCTGTCCGTTTTTGTCGATAATTGTCACATCATCTCCTATGGAAATCTGATTTAGTGGTGTAAAAAATGTGCCATATCTGCTGCCATTGTGACCGCATAACACACAGTTGCCACTTTCTCCGATTCCTGCAGTCTCTTCTATATGACCAATCCCGGCATTAAGCACTTTACTTGTGGTTCCTTCCATTACCGGATACCTGATATCTAAGCCCGGTATCTCAATGATGCCGATAACACCGCCTTCTTTAAGAATGGCTTCATCCTCTTTACTAATGGAGGTTTGCTCTTCCTCCACATCTGTTTCTTCATCGTAATCATCCTCCAATGTCTGCTCAAATTCACTTATGAGCTGTTCTGTCTGTTTTTCTCCGGTTGCCCGCCAGAAAAAAGGGACTGCCATAATGGCAATCCCTGCTGTAATCAGTAGTCCTGCGACCACTTTTCTTATGCTCATATTATTCACTCTCCTATCGTGTTCTGCCCTCTCTGTCCGCTTGATAAGCACCTTTATCCTCTGCTACAATTGCTGCAGATTCCATTCTGTCATCAGCTTCTCTTTCTTCCTCCGGTCCGCTCAGGTCTGCATCCACAGCCTTTGCGTTCTCAAGGTCAAGCTGGGCATTCAGTTCACACTGCCTTGACAGCTTTTCTTCCAGTTCCTTGCTGTATGCAAATGGCTTGTCATACTCTGCCTTTGATGCTTCAAGGTCATTCTGGTACTGCTCAATCTTCTTTTCTAAGAAATCAATGTTCTCATGGAGTCCATTGAACAGGTTTTCCAGCTTTACCATGCTGCCGACCGGACTTGTGGAAAGTTCTGCCTTGTACTCAGTCTTTCCACGAAGCACCATATAATTGATACCAAGGAAGTTCTTTTCCACAAGCAGCTCAAATCCATGGAACTTGCCGATTGCAGTTGTCTCTCCGGTCTTACATTTGCTGATTGCTTCAAGCATCATCGTTCCCCCATCCACACGCTCTGTGTAGGTTGCTTTGCCTATGGTAATGGCAAATTCCGGATTATCAATCAGTTCTTTATCCCTTGCCTTTACATCTTCTCTTACATTGTCAAGCTTTTCTGTTGCTGTCTTAATAAGCTTCGGGTACTTAATCATAAAGTTATCCTGCAATCCATATCTCTGATTATCATAGGATGCCTTTAAGAGCTTTAATCTCTGGACATCATTGTCAATCTCCATCTTTTCCTTGATTAAAGGATTGCCTGTAGCAACCGCCTTAATCTCTGCATAGGAAAGTGTTGCCTCGTCGATATCCTCGCAGCTTCGGCTTACTGCCTTGCTTGTCATGACCTGACTGATGAAACGCTGCTTATTTTCAACGAGCGACCAGTTGTATGCATCAAAGGTTCCTTTAGTGACATATCTGTAGATTGCTACTTCTTCATTTTCGTTGCCCTGTCGTATGCCTCGTCCTTCCCTCTGTTCAATGGAGCTTGGCTTCCACGGACAATCCACATGATGCATTGCTACAAGGTGTGTCTGCACATTGACACCTGTTCCACACTTATCTGTTGAACCGATAAGAACTTTCTTTTTACCTGTCCTCATCTCCTTAAAAAGTGCATCCCTCTGTGCATCTGTCTTGGCATCATGGATAAAAGCTATCTCATCTGCCGGAATACCATACTGGATAAGTGTTTCCTTCAGATAATCATAGATGGTAAAGTCTTTATCCGGTCCCGGTGTGCCGATGTCCGAAAAAATAAGCTGGCAGCCTATATGACCGTTGGCATTTCCTTTCTCATATTCTTTCCATACATTCTCCGCTACCTTATTGAGCTTTCCATCTGGATTATTTGGTGCGTCCTTATCAATCAGCCTTGCATCTGTTCCGAGTAATCTTGCCTCATGAGTAATCTTTAGGAAGTTGTCCACACTTGGATCAACTCCACCACCTCTGATACGCTCTGCCCTCACAACAAAGTCTTCCATAACCTGCTTTACATACCAGTCAGGCTCTGACTCCACTATGATAGGCTTGCCGCCACGAATAGCCGGCACATCAAGGTCAAGCATGTCTGCGGTCTGCACATCTGCTACTTCACGAAAGATATTCATAAGCTCCGGCAGATTGGTAAACTTATTGAATCTGCTCTTAAAACGGAATCCACTTCCCTCTACAGTAAGCTCCAGTGCTGTTGTCACTTCACCAAAGTTCGCTGCCCATGAATCAAAGTGATAAATTCCCATCTCTTCAAGTGCTGCCTTCTGCAAGTAAAGCTGCATGACATACATCTCACACATGGTATTGGATATCGGTGTACCTGTCGCAAACACAATGCCTCTGCCATCATTTATCTCAGACAAATACTGGCACTTAAGCTGCATATCCGTTGACTTCTTTGCTCCACTGCTGCTGATACCTGATACATTATTCATCTTGGAAAAAATCGCAAGGTTCTTAAAATTATGTGCCTCGTCTACCATAATAGAGTCAACACCCAGCTCCTCAAAGGTTATAAGGTCATCCTTTCTGCTCTCATCAGATAGAGATTTCAGCTGTTCCTCCAGTTTTTTCTTCTGGCTTTCCATCTGCTTTACAGTCCATCGCTCTCCGTTACGCTCCTTCATCTCATCAATCGCATAGCTGATTTCATCAATCTGCTCATTGAGCATTCTTTCCTTTCTCTCTGCTGAGATCGGAATTTTTTCAAACTGCGAGTGCGACATGATGATACAGTCATAGTCACCTGTCGCAATCCTTGATACGAACTGCTTCCTGCGGCTCTTTTCAAAATCACGCTCTGTGGCAACCAGGATATTTGCTGACGGATAAAGCCTTAAAAACTCTGATGCCGTCTGACCGATAAGTGGCTTTGGAACAACCATTATCGTCTTATTGGCAAGTCCGAGTCTCTTCTGCTCCATGCAGGCAGCCATCATCTCAAAGGACTTTCCGGCACCGACACAGTGTGCCAACAGGGTGTTTCCTCCAAGAAGGATTCTTGCCACCGCATTCTTCTGATGTGGCTTTAACTCAATCGCCGGATTCATTCCCGGAAACTGTAAGTGACTTCCGTCATACTCACGCAGACGGATGTTATTGAATGTCTCGTTATAATACTCCACATATTTCTGTCTGCGTTCCGGCTCTGAAAACAGCCATTCCTTGAACTTTTCCTTGATCATGTTCTGTTTTTCCCTTGCAAGCATTGTCTCATTCTTATTGACTTCATAATGATACTTGCCATCGCCATCATCAATCCTGTCCCTTACTGTTACAGTTTTAAGATTCAGCGTATCCTCAAAAATAGAATAAGCATCCATGCGGCTTGTACCATAAGTCTTAGTAGCTGCCACTGAATGCTTATCCATGCTCTTATTCTCGATGAACCATTCCATACTCATCTTATTTAAGTGTACCTGAATGCCTGTATTGTAAAACTGGCTTCTGACTGCCCTTGCTCTTCTTGGTGTATTGAGAAGCTCATAGATAAACTGCTCATAATCAAGCGGCTCAATCCATGTCGTACCAATCTTTACATCAATATCCGAGGCTTCAATCCACTCCGGCTGCACCTTTTCCAGTGCTGCCACATTGCCTGCAAATCTTTCTGCCTGCGGATTGTCTGTATCAGCTGCCATAGCCTTTGCTACACGGAGCTTGTCTCTCACATTGCCGGAAAGATACTCGTCTGCTGTCTCCCAGCCGATATCAGGATTGTTCTCGTTGTAACGGTCGGGATTAAGGAAAATCAGTCCATCCAGTTCTTCCACAAGAACTGCCCTTCTAAGCTCTGCCAAAGCATCATCACTAAATGTTATCTCATCCACTGTCTGCCCGGACTTTTCTGCAAGCTCTTCCTTTGCATTAGTAATATCCGGCTCATAGATAGAGAGCATATAGGCAAGATTCACATATCCAAATTCATTGACGGATACATTTAATGCTTCAACAGCCGTCTCCACCCTGTCTATGACAGTCTTTGTCTTAATCGTCTGCTTATAAAACATATCCGCTTTTTTCACCTCCCCGTCTTCGTTTACTTCCTCAAGACTGCAAAGAAGCGGGTAATCGCTGTCATCTCTGAAAGCTATTCTGTTTGCTTTTGAGGTAATGGCTCCATACTGCTTTATAAAGGCATCGTATTTCACATTAAGAAGTCTCTGCTTATCAGAAAGCTCCTCCTCACTGCAGCCATCCATCTGGATATCAATCAGCTCTCTTGTTATCTGTCTGATTTCATCAAGACTTCGGATTCGCTCCTCGGCAGTCTGTGATACCTCTTTTCTTACCATCTCAGAATTTTCCCTGTAATAGAGTTTTCCTTCAAAAAATGTGTAAGTGTAGTTTCTCACATCCGGATCAGCCGGGATAACTTCCTCCGTCTGCTCCGCCTCATCTGCCACTCTCTCAAAATCTGGCATCTGGGCTTTGATATTACCGATAGCCTTATTGAGAGTCTCATACATATTGAAGTTCTCATCATTATTCACACAGACTGTATATCTGCTGTCCTGTCCGTAAATCCTTGTGTCATATTCCATAGATCCAAGCATCATCTCCGGATGCTCTGCAAAATAAGAGTTGACTGCAATGCCATTCTCAGTTACACCAAGGTGTACCCAGTCAGGTTCAATATCAATCTTTCTCTCCCTCTTCTGCAAAAACAGGATATCTGCTGTCACTTCGGTTCCTGCATTATCTTTAAATGCAGTATTCGGAAGTCTTACTGCTCCCACAAGCTCTGCTCTTTCAGCCAGATACTTTCGGATAGTAGGATTTGCCTTATCAAGTGTTCCCTTTGTGGTGATTACTGCAACCATGCCTCCCGGTCTTACCTGATCAAGTGCTTTTGCCAGAAAATAATCGTGGATACGGAAGTTATACTTGTTGTACTTTGGATCAAATACCTTATAATCACCAAATGGCACATTTCCGACAACCACATCAAAGAAGTTATCCGGATATGTGGTATTCTCAAATCCTGTGATACTGATATTGGCATTCTGATAAAGCTGCTTTGCAATTCTTCCTGAAATGCTGTCAATCTCCACCCCATACAGCTTGCTTCTCTGCATTGGTGCCGGCATACTTCCAAAGAAGTTACCGATACCCATAGATGGCTCTAATACATTGCCGCCTCTGAAACCAAACTGGACAAGTGCCGAATTTATGCACATGGCAATCTCCGGTGAAGTATAAAAGGCGTTATTTACTGTTGCCCTTGCAGCACTGTATTCCTCATCAGATAAAAGGTCTTTCAGCTCTGCATATTCTTTGCTCCAGCCTGCGTTATTCTCATCAAATGCCTGTGACAGTCCGCCCCATCCGACAAACTTCGACAGAGTTTTCTGTTCCTCAGGTGTGGCAAGCCTGTTCTCTGATTCAATCTGCTTTAAAGTGCGGATTGCATCCATATTCCACTGGTATCTGGTCTTAGCACCGCCTTTTTCCATTTCCCAGAGGTTATAGTGGAAATTGTGTTTCGTCTGCCCGGCAACATTCTTCTCATTTTCAAGACTTTCTACTTGCTGTACTGGTTCCTGCTTTGGTGTAAAATCTACAGTTTCCTGTGATTCTGTATCAGCCTGAATATCATCCACAGATACTGATACTGCATCATCTGAAACCACATGTCCATTCTCATCAATCTTGGTTTCCCAGCCATTCGCTATTGCTCTTTCCCTGGTTTCAAGACGATTGGCTTTTACACTATCCTCGATATCAAAGAATCTCTTATAGACCGGATTCATCTTATCCCTGTCAGCCTTCTGCTTTGTCTCCTGATAATACTTCTTCTGGTCTTCTCCGCAGTAAAATGGCTGTTTTACCATATAAGATAAGATTTCATATAACTCACGCCAATCGAGAGCACCTTCTTTACGCACACCATTCCTGTTCTTATAGCTGATCTTCACATATCCGCTTCTGATTGAGTACTCCACAAGACCATACTTATTGTTGGAATATGCCTTTCTTTCTGCATTATCTGTCCCTAATGCAATATCCCTGATAAGGTCAAGTTTATTTGGCATAAATGCAAAATCAGACTGCACCACATCCATAAGGAATGCCCTAAACGGAGTGTAGCAGCTGCAATCTGTTACAAGAATCTCCGCCGCATCACGCAGGTCTTCATCAAGCTCCTCAATACGCTTGGCATAATCAATCGGTGTAATATACTTAAGCTCTGATGGATCTTTTTCAGATGTTTCAGCTTCTATCTCGGCACCATATTCTGCCTGTGTTACCATGCGGTCTTCATCGGCAGTTTCCTGTGGTGTCATGCCTTTTGCACTTACATAATCTCTGTTAGAAGCATAGCTCTCCGGCTCATCCGGTATTGCATAATCATCAATCTCTGATTCTGCCTCTTCCGGTTCCACTTCCCGGTATTCGGCATCAATGACCTCATCATCCTCACGGAGTCCGTCCATCGCAAGCTCATCAATACGAGGTGTCTCAGGCTGGTATTCCCCTGTAAGAATAAGGACACCAAGCTCTTTTTCGATATCTTTCCATGAAACATATCCTTCAACCTCTCCATCCTCATCTCGCCACTGAAAACGCAGTCCGTTCCCATGAAATGTGTCATACCCGTGCAGTCCCAGTCCGTCAACCGGCCAGCCTGCACCTCCCTGACCATATTCTGCTTTGATACGCTTTGCTCTGGTTCCTGCATCAATCTCTGTTTCAAAAATCTTGCATACCCTGCCCTTGCCACCGATAAAACCTGTACCTCTCATAAGCACCTGCTTGATATACTCACCTGGTACTGTTGCAGACTTTTTGGGATTCAGATAATTGTATTTACCTGCTAATGCAGCTTTTCTGTCCTGTTCGAACTGACGCATAAACTGATTATTGTTTTCGTCCTCAGTATGAATGGTGCCAATGCTTGCCTGCCCGTTCTGGTCGAAAAAAAAGGAAGCCTGTGTATATTCGGCTTCCTTACTAACACCCAATGAATTGATTTCATCAAGTTCCCTATTCAGTTCTGTATCATCAGATTCTAGTGGAATCGCATCACTACCTGATGGAGTACCACTTCCTCTGCCTGCATCTTCGCCTGCTCTCTTATCTTCCACATCTCCATTGTCGATGACGGATCCTGTGGCTTGTGCTTCGCCAGATACTGCATCTCCAGTTGGTCGTACAGCTGATTCGCTTCCTCCTCTACCGCTGACATCTTCTCGTACATCTTCCCGAATCTCATCAGCGTCTTGTATCTTGCCGGCTCGTTCTCCTGAAGATAACTCATCGCCATCCTTCCGTATTTGCCCAGCTTCGTGAGATCCTCCGTCTCGTCCGGCATCTCTATCTGCGGATAAAGCAGTCCGTCCACTTCCTTGTAAGTCATTTCTTCTAACATATCCAATTCTCCTTTCGCTCTCGATTGCCTTTAAGTTACGACTAAATTCTCTAAGAACACTACAGGAGACATCGCATACAATGGAACCAAGACGGTAAATGATCTCTTCGTCTTTGATATTTACGATCTGACTAAAATCCTGTTCTTGCACAGATAAGTCAAATCCGCATCTCGTCCCTACAGCATACATGACACTTGCATATACAAGCTGCTCCATGTCCATTTCCATTTCCTGCTGTAAGCCATTGCGTTTCTTACTTTCTTCCTTTATCACACTACCTGATAGCTGCATAAGCTCGGTCATTCGATCTCCGAACTTTTCTTTTATTATAAGCCAAACATCTGTTCCTGTAAACTGTTTTAATATATTTTTTAGAGACTCCCTGTCGCCGTTATCGTACTGCTCAATCTGACCTTCTGACACAAGAAAATCCACATAATCCTTAAGATTTTCTCCCTCAAGGTCCCATGTCAGCTTAACATTCTTCCCTCCGGTATCACTGATATCAAAGATATATCTCATACGTGGATTCAGTGCCCTTGACGGGAAGATGGCGCAGCCTTTCGCACCACGCTTTACATATCTTCCCACCTTTTTCCAGGTATCATAATCTGCCATGAGTGTGCTTTTTTCCGGAGGTCTCTGAGCTGTTACCATAACGATATTGTCAAATTCATAGCGGTATAACTGACCTGCGACCTTTAACACATCCTTCCAGTTCTTTTCTGATCTGGTGATGTTACCAATCTCAGAATCGTATATCGCTTTGACCTTCATATCAACGCCCATACCTTTGTCCTCCTCTACTTAAACATCTCTGCAAACAATCCTTTAAATAGCTTTAACTCATCCTTATCCAGCTCGATTGCAAATTCATTGTCGATTGCCTGCTTTTCACATTTATCCTTTTTCTTTGCAATCTTACGCACCACACGAAGAAGCACATAGCACTCCTTGGACTTTGCAATGCTCTGTTTAAAGGTCAGCTCATCCTCATCGACTGACTTCTGTGTCTGATAGATAATCTCTTTTAACTTATCATTGATACCATCTACTTCCTCAAGGGAAATAATAACGGATGCCTTAGAATCACCCGATCTGTCCCACTCCTTATGAAGTTCCTTTACTAAAAACTCCATGTTCTTAATTACTGTTGTTGAATCACTTTTCATCTTGTTCTTCCTCCGTTTTCTTTTAATGAAGAAGGGAGCTGACCTTCGCTGATAGGCGCAAAATCAACTCCCTTCATGTCCTCTGCTCCAAGGACTATCTGCTCTGCATAATACATATCCATTGCCTTATTGATGGCATCGTCAAGCGACTCTGCCTTTACTTTCTGTACTCGTGAAAGCACTTCTTTTATCTCAACATCAAATTCCTGTTCCATATGATATCGCCTCCCGTAAAAATCTCATCACCGGCTCTTTTCTTCCTTTACCTGTCTTTCCTTAAAGCCCTCATCGTACTTTCCATCTTCCAGCCTGTCGTAAAAACAGTCCTCTTCAATCGTTCCGAAATCCTCATACATCTGGTGAAGGAAGTCATTCTGCAGCTTCTTTGGCACATCATCGTCCTTTGACATATCCTGATAAAAATAGAACTTCTGCTTTAGCTTTGCCCTGTAATCATAGATATCCTCTATCTTTTCCGGTGTGCCATACTCCCTCTTGTATGCCTTGAAATTCGTGGTTGAGAGTGTGGAACCCAGATAAATGCCATGCTCCCACGATACCCCGATTGTGGTATTGTCCTTTGTAGGCTTCTCATCCTTCGGATAACGCTTATACTCTGTTGCACCAAGGGCGATTGTAAGAGAACCTGACTTCATATTCATCACCACAAGATTTCTTGGTGATAATGCTTCAAGCACCATGTAATCATGGTCATTGAAGTTATGAAATGTCTGTCCTCTCTCAAAGGTTCTGTCATTCTTCTCATAATGCAGGATAAAATCATCTATCCAGCCTTTATCCGTCATTGCAAGTTCTTTCATCTTTGTCAGGCACTCCGGCGAGCTTAATTCCTTATCAAATCTAATTTGCTTTGAATCATTGTAAAGTCCCTGCAGGAAATGTCCCAGTTGAACATCATCCTTACAGAACCTTGCAAATACAGTAACATTTGGTGCTCTGTAATACTCTGTGAAGTTATCTGCTTCACCAAGTGTCCTTCCAAGCTGCAACAAATTTTCTGCAAGCTCTGACATGTCATCAATTGCTATAAAACTCTTATAATCATCCAGAGCCATCAGCATATTTGTCTCTGTTCCCCTGTCGTTTTCTGTTACCAATATCATATCTTTTAAATCCATTCTTACCTCCAGTCTCAGAGAGGGACTATGCCCTCTCTGCAAATTTCCTGTTATGGTCTTCCTATCACAACAATCTTTCCTGTGCTTGCCACATCTCTGTAGACCACACCAAGACTTTCATTAAGTGCCTCTACCACCTTGCCATTTCCGACATATACTGCCACATGGCTGATGTTCTTATATCTTCCGTTGCTTGTAAAACTGTAGAAGATAAGGTCTCCCGGCTGTAACTCATCAAAGGAGACAGTCTTTCCGGCTTCATCCAGTCCCTGTGCCTCCGCTGCCGCTGTGGTTGCACCGCCGTAACTAATATCCACACCTGCATCTTTCCATGAATAATAGGCTAAGGAGCTGCAGTCATAATAGTTACCGCTATCTCTTAAATCTTGACTATAAGGAAAGCCAACTCTGTGAAGTGCATAGGAGCAGACTGTTTTCTGCCTGCTGTCTGTAATTCCACTAAGGATGGCATTGATTTCATCCTCAGTCATGGAGCTTACTCCCGGACTTCCGCCTCCGCCGCCACTTCCGCTTCCGGCATATCCAAGCTGTCCCATAAACTCCGGACTCATGATCTGCTCAAGCATTTCCACCTGATCAGAATTAAATCCATAGACCGAAATCATATCTCTGTACGATTTCAGTGTGACATTCACATACAGAACCGACTTCGTGACAGTAGTTACATTACCGTCTGCATCTGTTTCTTCCACATCCTTTGTTCCTGTGCTTGTGGTGTATGAACACATATCATTTACTACTGCCTGCAGCCAGCCTTTTGAAATGTCATTCATGACTGTTGCAGTATCTCCGATACCATGCTTGACCATATAGACTGCCATGATGTCATAGTAATTGCTTGGGTTTTCTTCCATACCTTCATAATCCACATATACAAGCTCTCCAAGGTCATATCCGGTATGCTCATTCACTTTCGTATTCACATCCCGGTTAAACTCCTGCACATAAGCACTCGTTACTGTCTGCACGGTATCTCCTGATTCAAGTGGTGGCAGAAATAAAGCAAATGGAGAATTGTAAAGGATTGCTATCACTGCTATAACCGGAACCGCAATCATGGCAACTACAAGAACAAGTAATAAAAGCACCAATCCGATAATCGGTGCAGCTGCCTTTACCCAGGTAATCGCTTTTCGCACAATCAGATCCTTTACCAGTTTTGCCACGCTGTCTGTCTGATTCTCCTGTGCTTTCATCTTATCCAGAAAGAATTTTATCTTCCTGCTACGGTTGGTCATCTTTTCATCCTTGACCTCTATGGACACACCTGCAGCATATCCGGCTGCCATGCCAATTGCAGTACCAACTCCCGGTGCAACCGCTGTTCCTGCCGCTGTAGCAGCTGCCTTTGTCGCAGTTTTTGTTGCAACCTTGGCAGTTGTCTTGGCTGTTTCTTTTGCCGTCTCTTTAGCTACCGTCTTGGCTGTATCTTTGGCAGCTTTCTTTGCTGTCTTTTTTGCCAGCTTCTTTCCTGCCTCTACCTTCTTGATACGCTTCTTTGCCTCGGCTGCCGCCTTTTTCCTGAAAAGTGCTGCCCCCTTGGAAGCAGTTCCGGTAACAGGTTGGCTTGCTTCATATGCAAGATATGCTGCCTGCGATACCTCATACCCGCCTTCCACCTGCTCCGTTACTGCCCCGGCTGCAAGTACACCTGTTCTTCCTGCAATGTGAAGATTGGTGTTCTTAGTCTTGATGGAAGTGTTTGATTCTCTATAGTTTCGCTTAAATCTTGATAATCCCTTATTCTTCGACTCTGACTGATGAATGGTACTCTTGCGATAGGACTTCTTTTTATCATCAGATACCTTTGCACCGATAGTCTTAGGACCTCTCTCTACTGTATAGATGTTGCTGCCTTTAATCTTGGCTCCCTTTGGTTCATGGGCATGAATCTTGGCTTTCTCCTTGGTGTGAATGACCATTGGCTTGTCATCCAGCTTTTTAATTTTCATTTTCCTCACCTCCTATCGTGAAATAAAATAAGCCGCTAAGGAGCTTAATTACTCCTTAACGGCTATGTAAAATCATCCAATATTCAATTTTAAAAGCTCCGTAGAACTGAAAGTTTCACTTTTATTATTGTTTTTTGTTTGAAACTATACTGCCGATTACCTGAACAATTAGAGCCATTCCTAAACCAACTACGCCGCCTGCTAAAATAATCATAATAATTTCATCATAATTAAATCGGTTTGCAGCAAAAGACCATATTCCTGCTATGGTTGCAAATATTAAAACAAACCCCCAGTACAACGTCTTAACAGTCTTTCTATTCGTTGTTGATACTGGTTCTATTCCTTTAAGAATATAATCCGTTGTGACTTCAAAAAGTTCGCTCATAGCGATTACTTTTTCTAAATCTGGTGTGCTTTGTTCACTTTCCCATTTTGATACAGCCTGTCTTGATACACCAACCTTATCAGCAAGTTCCTCCTGCGAATATCCTTTTTGTTTTCGTAAATATTGTATTCTGTCTGCTATATTCATTGTCAGTTCTCCTTTCCTTTTGACAAAATCATAGCATCTTTTATAGTTGCATTACCACCACCTATGCTTGGAAATGTGTCAACCAACGGTTTCAATCAAGTTTTTCAGTTCAAAAATGTATTAAGAAATTCGGGAAATTCAAAGCTTCACGTGTTCCAGACTCACCAGAAGTCTGGAATTTTTGTTATTCTACGATACCTTCAATATAGCTGTAATCAATATTTCCCTTTGTAACAGAATAGAAAAATGGATCTTTTCTAATTGTATCATCTGAATTGATAATAAAATTATTCCAATCGCCTGCCTCGTTGCCATCAGACAAATAAATAGTAACTTTAAAACTATATCCCATATAACCCAAAGATGGCTTTGACCGCTTTACTTCGACACCATTCAAATTTTCGACAATATGCTGAATCTGCTCTTTGTCGGTAATATGTGTTGCGTTTCCGCTATTGCCATTGAAAACAACTATTTCCATGACCTCATTAGGGTCTAAGTCCATCAAGTCGAGTGGAATATTAAACCATACAACAATGCCCATCAAAAGAATTATCACAACAGACAGCAATATGATGATTTTCTTTTTCATATCAGCTCAACTCCTTTGTCAACTTCAAATTTTCCATCCCTTAATGATTACTAATATTCCTTAGAAATCGTTGCCACATCATACATTTCCATAAATGTATCCAAATCAGCTGTATCACGAATCAGCATAATCTCGTCAAAGTGTCCGGTATATATATCCTTAAACCCAGCCACCTGTTCTCCAGTACAAATGCTACATTTAAGAACTGCCTTTTTGTTCGTCTTGTCATATTTGGGTCTTTGTGGTTTCTTCTTAAACATAGGTAATACCTTATTCATAATCATCAAGGCCGGACTTACATCCGACCTCTTGATTATACCATAGAATCATATAAATTTCATCTGTTATCCTTACGACATTGCCTCTTTTTTCTTCTGCTCCGCAATCTTCTCGTGGATATTTGTGTTATACAGTCTGTAAAGATCTGTATCTTTACTAATCTGATTGTCAAACGGAATCACCACAGAACCACACTTAATAAGTCCCATTCCGGATGCTGTATTGGTTACGAAACGAAGCTGTGCCTCTGATACTCCGATAACCTCCGCCATCTTGGAACTGTCTGTATTCGCCTGCTTTAAGAGTGCCACAAACTCAGAGTTTGCAAGCATTGTGGTTGCTGTGTAGTTCTGCAACAGATCGACTACATTTTGCGTGATACCGGTACAAAGACCTCCCTGCTTTCTTACTTTCTTCCAGAGCTGCTGCAGATATTTCGCAGAATACTCGGAATTAAGTAAGACGTGAAACTCATCAATATAGAGCCATGTTGCCTTGCCTCTCTTGCCATTCTCAACAATCCTGTTCTGAATAGACTCCATCATGACAAGCATTGTGATAGGACTAAGCTCCGTACCTAAGTCCCTGATGCCATATACTGTGAATCTGTTATCCACATCCACATTTGTCTGATGATTGAAGATATTAAGTGAACCATTTACGAAAAGCTCCAAAGACAATGCAATGTCCTTTGCCTCATCCTCCGGCTGTGCCATAAGGATATCGTAAAAATCACTCATCACCGGGATATACTTCTCTTTGCTCCTTGCAATGTCGATATACAGCTTTCTTACACATCGGTCTATGATAGACTTCTGACGTGAATTAAGGCTGTCTCCAATACACTGCTCACAAAGACCAAGCATAAACTCGCCCTTTTCTCTTACCATTCCCTTGGAATCATTTGGATCAAGGCTCCATACATCCATCTCCAGCGGATTTACATAGTTGTCCGTATAAGTGGACATATTTACTACAGTTCCGCCATAGGTTTCTGCAATATCAAAGTATTCATTCATCGGATCAATGACAATAATCTCATCATCGCCCGATAAGAATACACTTCCCATTTCCATTTTACAGAAGAATGATTTACCGGAACCGGGTACTCCAAAAACGAAGCCATTTCCGTTTATCAGCTTCTTTCTATTGCCGATATTCACATTCTTGCTGATCTGGTTGATACCATAGTAATTGCCCGTGCTATCATTAAGCTCCTGCACATTAAATGGCATAAGTACAGCAAGTGACTGGGTAAGAAGGGTACGCATTGTCTCCACCTGTCTTACACCAATCGGAAGTGCTGTGTTGAGAGCTTCCCTCTGCTTTAAGTAGTGTGTATCAATCGTGCAGCTGTTACGCTTTCCGATAGTCTCCACTGTCTCACATACACTCTCAAGCTCCTTCTTGCTTTCTGCCATAAGAATAATAGTTACTCCCACGAAGAAAAGGCACTGGTCATTCTCACGAACATCATCCATGATTTCCTCAATCTCCTTTTTCTCCGTTCTCTTTGCATATGAGATTTCCGTAGAAAAATCGTTATTCTTATTGCGAACTCTCTGCTGCTTAATGATATCCGACTCAATACCAAGGTATTTCTTCTGAAGCACCTTTGTGGTCAAATCCTTTGGCACAGGCACCACATCAATGCTCGTGATGGAATGAACCGGAAGGGAAGTAATCTCATTGATGAATCTGTCTGACAAACTGCTCGGATACTTTTTGATAAAAAGTGCCTTGCAGAATTTACTTTCATCCTCAAAATGGTCCGGGAAATATTTCACCATACCATTGCACAGATCATTTCTAAAATCTGCTCCGACCTTCTTTGCCTTTCTGATATCAAAATCAAAACTGCCCTCATCTCCAAGATGATAATAGTCATAGAGCACTTTCAGTCTCTCATTGCCATTAAGCGGCACAATCTCCGCACCAAGCTCAATGAAAGCCTTGTGTATCGTTGCCTCAAGGGTTGCAAACTGTGCCTTTGCCTCCTCGAAGTTCTTTCTCTCAATCGTGATTGTCAGGTATCTCTCCTGCTCAATCCCCTGTCTGCCCTCAATAATCTTCTCCTCAATGATGTCATTGTAGATTCTTCTGTAATTATTGAAGCCATCATTTTTCTCAGCAATCAGAACCTTGTCACGGAGTTCATCCATGTTCTTGTTCTTATTGTTGATCGTAATTTTATAATTACAGTCCAGCGAATTTAAGAACTTGCAATACCTCTCGAAAATGCCGATCTGCTCATCCTCCGTTGCTGTCGTGTAATTGATGTCGCAAAAGCGGTAGCATTTGGAATACTTATTTTTGCTTACTTCAAAAATGCCGTTTTCAGCCACCGCCATAATCTCTATGGTTTCCTGAATGGATTTAGGTGTCTTATACAAAGGCTCACTCGCCTTCTTTAATAACTTAAATCCGTCTGTAAATAAACCCATGTCTCTAACCTCGCTTTCTTATAATGAAAGCCCGCCGGGAACTTCACCCTGCGGGCTGTGTTCCCGACCTTGCGGTCAGATACTATTCGTTTCTAATGCATTGCCTTATATGCTGCAATACCAGCTGCTGCCGCCACAATGACTGCGACAAGTCCAAGCAGCATGTTTCTCGTCTTTTTCTTCATCGCTTCAAACTCCTCCTGCTTCTTTACAGCCGAATCAGCTGTTACAGTCTCCGGTTCAGCCTTTCTGCCTTTCTTCTTTACCTGTTCATTCTGCTCTGCTTCTAACTGCTTTATTGCAGGCTCTCCCTCTGTTGACACATAAGTAAGTTCCCTGTTGCCAAACATAAAATGCAGTTTCTTTCCCATATACTCGTAGAAATTCATCCCATTAAAGGAATAGAAACCACCGAGAGCAATCGGTGCCACACAGGGAATTGCCACATAAGCAGAACCCGTAAGACCGATATACTTGTAAAGAAGAAGGACAATACCGCCACCGACCACTACGCTTGCAATGGAAAATATAAGCTGCCTTGCAGTAAGTCCCATCGCAACCGATTCCTGATAGCGGTCAATATCCTTGTTTACTTCGATTACCATTGTCCCTGCCTCCTATCTTGATAAATCCTTTGTCTCCGGCTTTCTTGTCATTCCAATATTCGCCTCATACTTATCCATTCCATCCGGACACAGTTCTCTAAGCTTATCTACATTGAACAGATAAAGCGGATATTCGCAGAAACCACTCCTTTGCGTGAATCCTGTAAACTCTCCAAGGTCGTTATCTGTAATAAACTTTTCAATATCCGGCATGTCATTCACATTCAGATATCCGCAGTAATTTGGTGCTGCAACCGACAAATTCACAGTCACATCCCCAAAAGGCTCCTCATATCCATCTTCATTACACATAAGACCAATAAACATTGCCCTGTTATTCATATACTGCTGGATATCAAATGTCACCTGCGTTTCTCCGGTTATACTTGAATTATAAGTAACCTGTTTCTTTTCATTATCCATTTCTGCCTCCTTCTATAATCCAAATGCCTTGCTTGTAAGTGTCTGTGCACCCTTCACGCTTCCAACAGTCATTGCTATCGTAAATGTCATTTCACACAGATATATAAGCGTCTGTGCCCAGTCAGCATAACTTCCTGTAAATGCCGGAAGTCCTGCATTGATAAATGCATTACATACCACAATCGCAAGTGCCATCGTTACTGCCTCAAATACGCATGACAGGAAATATTTGCAATAGGTAGCCATTGTATGACTGACCATTCTGTTTCCTGCCATCGTGGAGCAGGCAATCGCACCAAGTGGCACAATAATCAGAATCTTTAAGAACCTGAAATACACTGTGTAGATGATAAAGAATCCACAGATAATAATGATGATTGCAAGCAAAGCTGTAAGTATCAGCATTACCAGACTTTCACCAAATCCAAGTCCCTTAATGATGTCTGCCTGTGTACTGTCGATGGCAAGCTGCGTCGTTGTCCCGGCAGATATAAGTCCTACCAGATTTCCTATGGAAGTAAAAAATGCTTTCATGATCGTGACATTATTTGCAACAAACCATTCTGCAAGTCCCAGTCGGATAAGCATACGCAGGATTGATTCAAACCTCATCTCATCTTTAACATCTATGCTTTCCGAGCAGAAACCGATAACAAAGAACAGCACAACGAGGGATGAGCCGACCGCTACAAAGACCGGCTCAATACCCTCAATGACTGCCCAGGGACCTCCGCCCTTGAAACTGACCGGTGACTGTCCAAGCATTGCAAAGACCAGGGATATCTGATTGTTCCAAAACCCAAACACTGCCTCAAGAAGTGCAAGGATCTTGTCTCCAAGCTTAAAAATATCCATACTTGTTGTTCACCTCTTTCCTTTTACTAAAAGGGAAAATGCATTTCCCCAATCTTAGAAGCCTAAGAATGTCAGAACTGTTGAAATACCAGCCATCATGACACCTGCTACAATTCCTTTCAGAGCGGAGTTCATAGTAGATGAATCCTGCTGCTGGTAGGCTTGTGCGAACTCCATGACATTCTTTGCAAGAATGATGACACCGACCGCACCAATGACTGCAATGATAAGTGTCTTTAAATTCTCAAGCGGCTGTGTTACTGCGGAAGTATCTCCTGCTGCAAAACAAGTAGTGCTCATAAGCATTACTCCCATAAGTGCTCCGGATAATGCCGGAACGAATCTCTTTTTAAAGTGAATGAATCTGCTCATCATGCCTTTCTCCTCCATCTGATTGTTGTTAGTTGTAATAATCTGTTCTTTTCTCATGTTGTTTTGTCTCCTTTTCGATAAAAAAATAAGCCAGCAGGGATAATCCCTAACTGGCTGTTAAAAGTTACTCTATATGATCAGGCAATGCCTGTTGTAATGATTAAATCGGGCTTTTCCCGATGTGGTATGCTTCAACCACCTCCTTTCAAGGCGCAAAAAAGCACCTTAACCATATTGGCTAAAGTGCTTTTATTAGTTCATTATTAAATTGTGTGTGAATCAGACAAACTTGAATTTTTCTTGTTAATTATTTTTTTGATTGTGGCGTTTCTTATTCCACAGTGAACCTACCAACATACCGATTGCAGAGATTATTGCTCCGGCTACAATCATTCCCAAGTCAGGGGCATTCAGTTTGTAAAAAGCAATGTTGTTTGCCATTTTGAATGTGCCATATCTGTCTCTTATACACATCTCCGAGCCCACGAGACGTAGAGGA
>ENA-UAHN01000119-UAHN01000119.1-human-gut-metagenome-genome-assembly--contig:-NODE-119-length-21901-cov-70.148082_pt1 | contig 21901 bp, 29 predicted proteins | sample MGYA00244409_ERZ654369 | MGnify/ENA primary metagenome ERZ654369 (study PRJEB26926, sample SAMN06165271) | human gut metagenome | biome: ENVO:00009003; feature: ENVO:2100002; material: ENVO:00002003... | reverse complement strand
CTACATTACCAAATACAGTATAGAAATGTTCTTTAGGTATAATATTAATAGGTTGTATTAAATCAAGTTCTTTAAAAAACTCTTTAAGACCTTTATTTCTAATCCATAAAGTATCATAAGTAGCAGTTATATAATTATCTTTATCCATGTCACAAGCTATAAAGCAAGTTTCACTATCAAGCTTATCTATACATTCTTTACATACAATAGCCTCAGCTATTTGTTTACTCTTACTAGCATCTTCTTCAACAGAATTTCCAAGTGGAGTATAACCAATAACTTTACCACAACATATACAAACTCTAGCAAGAGCATTTATACCAAAAATAGGATGTAATTTCATACCATATAATCAGTTACAAATTTAAGAACTTTATAGAAAAGACCAACAAGAGTACCAGTATTATCAATAACATAATCATCTTTATTAATTGTTATTTGTTCACTTTCATGATTATCATTATTAACTCTTCTATCTACTCTAATTATTTTTCCACCATAATATTTAATAGCCATACATTCATCTTCAAATCTAGCATCAGCTATAATACATTGTCCTTTACTGTTTTTTATATCAAATGCTTTATTCATAGTATAACGAATAAAAGCTTCTTTCCAAAAATGATTTCTAATAACATTAGTACCATAATATTGAAGAAGAACTCTAATTTTAATACTAATATTATTACTATATAAAACAAGATATTCAGCTAAATCATTATATTTTAATATAGCATCATTACAATTATCAATAACATAAAAAACGTCTTTAATATTTGTAGAAACAATACCAGTCTTAAAATTATAATAATAATTTTCTTTAATTTCTTGTTTATCAAGAAGTTTACAGTCAATACCACAAAATTCAGATATATCATCTTTAAGTTTATCAGCAAAATGAATAATTATTTCATCATTTTCAACAAACCCATTTTTATGATAAAGAAGCCAAGTATCATAACTAGCTTTCATAATACCATCATGAAGGATATAACTAATCATAGAAGCAACTGTATCTTTACCGCTTCCTTTAAATCCTTTAATACCAACAATAGTAACTTTATTAATACTCATAATGATTTGTTTTTGTTTATCAAGACAAATATAAAAATATAATAGGAATTTACTAGTAATAATGATGCTGAATTTAATGTTAAATATCATAGTGAGAATGACGCATTTTAAGGCTTGCCATGACACGCAAATCTTATCGTGATAGATTAATCATTTAGATATATAAAATTGAATACAGGCAAAAAGAATCATGTCTACGAGCGTGTCATATACAATTTTACACCCATGTAAAACAGAAAAGCCTAGCACATCATATTGTGTACTAGGCTTCACCTTATTCAATATCTATATGATAAATAATACAAAAATCATTACGTTCTTCTACAAACTTAACATTAATATTAAAATCATCTTTAGACACAACAAAAGCATTACGCAATCTTGTATCGAGAAGTCTAATAACTATATTAGGAATATATAACTTAAATCCAGTATTAGCATCTCGAATAATAGGAACACTATTATTAATTCTATTATCATTATACAAAATCACATAAAGTTCATTACTTTTAGTTATATCATTATATCTAACAGCAAAATTATAACTTTTAGCATCATAATCAGTAAATATAATAATAGATTTATAATAACAACTAAAATAAGATTTAGTTCTATCAAAATTATTATTCTTAATTACATTATAATCTAGTATCTCCATTTATAACAACATTTTTAATATGAGATGGAACTCTAGTAACACCACTTCGTTCACCATAATCTATATGAACAGTTCTACCAATATAAGATTGAGAATCGAATAAAACTTCCTGTTGAACAATATGACTAGTACTTAAACGAGTTTCAAACTTTTCATCATTAATATCATTTTTACAAAGAAGAATAGGTAAATCACGTTTCTTTTCTTTATAAATATCAATAATTATAAAATCTCCTTCAGTAGCATCTTTAAACTTCTCCATATAATTAGCTCTACGTCTACCGTATTGATAATCAGTTTCAGTATTACGAAGTATAAGACCTTCAAATCCTAAATTAATAAAATGATTTCTAGCGTCAATAGCTTCATTATCATTAGTAATATATCCACTAGGAAGAATAATTAATTGTTCTTTATTATTATAATGTTCTTTAATACTATTAAAAGAAGTAGGCTTTTTAATATGATAACGATACATATTTCTATGAGCTTGGTTACCTTCCATCATAATATCATAACACCAAAATTGAAGAAGTTTATTTTCAACACAATTAGCATCTTTAACAAAATGATTAATTTGATTTATAGTATAGCCTGGAAGATAAATCTCACCATCAAGTGCTGCAAATCCATTAATCATATCGTCGATAATATTTGTATTAATAGTAGCAAGCAGATAATCTTCAAGATAGCCAAGAGTATGCCAAATAAGACCTTCACGACTTTGGAAACGAAGCCTAACAGGTTTAAACATATCATTTTGAGTATAAGCAGTAACAATACAACGAAGACCATTAATCTTATACTGACCATACATACAACTGACTTTTTTCCAAACATTACCACTATACGTTTTAGCAAGCATTGGAAGTAGAAGATTAGTATTTCCATTACTAAGGTCTTTAGGTAGATAAGTATTTAGAAAATTAAATAGAGTATCATTATCTCCATCCTCCACGGGGGGTAAACCCTGCATATCACAAAGTTCATCAAGATATGTATATCCTTTTTTAATCTTATCGTTATATCTACTTTCAAGTTCTTTTTGACCATCTTTTTGAGTAACAGCATAAACTTCTTTACGAATATTACCTCGAACAAGACCATAAAAAACAGTGATACTATTAGTACCACTGTCAAGTTCAGCCCACCAAACAGTAGGCGCACCATTATTATTTCTACGATAAAGTTTATTCATTATGTTCACTTATTTTTAAACCATTAAATGCAAAACTAACAGCTTTACCACCTAGAAGTTTAGCTTTACGCTGAGCAATCGTTTCCTTTTTAGGCTTAATAGCCTTTGCAATACCGGTGCTAACATCAATGGGTTTACCTGTAAAGACATCTTTTGATTGATTAACTCTGCTAGCACTTCTAGTGCGTTTCCTTGGTTCTTTACTATAATATCGTACTGGGTTTCTTCTCTCGAAATCAAGATTTTTTTCATGTATATCAATAATTCTTTTAATAATACTATTACGATAATCAATATAACTTTGAGCTTTTTCTGGATGATGTTCTAGAACAAGATAAAGTTTATCAAGAATATATTCAATACTAGAAAGAGCAATATGATAACCATAATTAATAGTTTGTCTAGGACGAGAACCATCAGGATAAATAATAGTACAATCTAAATCTTTAATATAAGATTCAATTGCATCAGCCATTGTAGATTTATCAATAACATAATTAATATATCTAACATCTCTATCATCTAGCTTTTCTTCATATCCTTTTATTATCATAGATTTTCTTTCTTACATTTATAAATAATAATACGAGTTGGTTTACCTATAAGACAATGATTATATTTAAACCATTCAATAATATCAAATGTAGGATAAGTTTTAGCTATTCCTTCAATAAGAGCATAACCTTCTTGATAATTAAAATTACTATGAACAGTTTCACCGTTATCAGTATCAAGTAAGCTAAACTTTTTAATATATTCAACGTCATCATTAGAAGATAGATTAATTTCTCCATAACAATAAATATCTTTTTTATCAATACGTTTATTATCTATATCAAGATATTCAAATTTATCAAGATTTTGTTCATCCTCTTCAGTAATTGGACGCATAACCGTATATGTAACACCAGCTAGATTTTTAGTATGGCAAAGTATCACTTTCTTCCGTATCCCAAGTAAATTCAGTTTCTTCTCCATAATTATCTTCTATATATTTAACAACTTGTTGAGTTAATTCATTAATAACATTTGTAGAATAACTACTTCTCAATTCTGCAAAATCTTTAACGCCAAGTTCTTTAGGAATAATAATAGGTATAACATCATAATCATTCTTAAGAATCACAGCTTCCATAAGACCAGTTCTATCATTATCCATAAGGCTAATAAGAAAACCATTTCGATTAAGTTTACTACGAAGCCAATCATATTCAATTTGACGAAGTTTATAAGTTTCATGTGGAATATTCACAACACCAATAGTTTTAGATTCAAGGGTAGACCCCCCGTAGAGGATGGAATGATTAATACTCTTTAGATAACATTCAAGACTTAATCTATCTTTAGTAGATTTAGTTATAATAATAACGTCATAATTATCTAATTCAAGATTAATAACTCCCTCAATAGTATTACTATTAGTTATAAACTTAACTTCAGTTTTCTTATTCCTATTTGGAAAATACAGTTTAACATTAACTATTCCTCTTTTATCTTGCCCAAGAACGTAACCATAACATAAATCTGTTTTATTTTTATCATAAAAATATTTAGGAATAGGATTAGTTGAACGATTAATATAAAATTGGTCAACAGGATAAACAAAATGAGTATTAAGAAAATTAAGATTAATACCAAATTGTCCCCAATACTTAGCATCTAAATTATTCCACGGACGAGTAACAAGTTCAATAATAGGTTTATGATTACGTACATTACTAATAGCCCTAGCAATATTATAATCGTTGTTTTCATCTTTATCTTGTCCATAAATAATATTTCTAAAAGTATAAGCAATATGTTTAAGAACAAATAGAAATTGACTTTTAATAGAAATATCAATTTGCTTATGAACAATTTCAGAGAGTACAGTTGCAGCAGCATCTATACAATCTCCCCACCAATATCCAGCAAAATCTCTTCCTTTAAGTTTATTCCTATTATCATATCTAAAACCAAAACTAGGATGAGTATCTTCACGAAAAGGACTAGATATAAATTCTCCTGTATCTATACAATGTTGTATATCTTCAACACTAATTCCAGTATAAGTACTAAAAATAGTAATTTGACTAACTTTAGAGAAAATATAATCTTTAGTTAAAATAGTATTACTAATATTTCTTTTCATAATATTTCTAATTTGACCTTTATCGTGAACATATAAAAAAAGAGGACTAGGTACTAAAATAGTACCCAATCCTCTTACATACAACTATTTAACTAACTTTAATTTTTTAAAATGGCAAATCTTCTGTTGGATTAACAAAAGCACCAGCAGCATCATTACCACCACCAAATGGACTAAAATCTCCACCGCCATTAAATCCACCAACAGGATTCATAGGAGCAGCAGTTTGAACACCAGGCATTACACCAACACCAGGCATAGCAACATTTGGCTGTTTAGCTTGTTCGGCAGATTTTTGATAAACAATACTTTCTTTATAAGGGTCAATATGCAAACTAGGAGCAGATTGTTCTTTATAAAGTTCAATAACTCCATCATTGATAAATGTAGGAAATCCTAAATCACCAAATGAAGATTTACTTCCAACAACAGCACGCCATTTACCATCATTCTTAACGAAACGAAGAAGCTTCATCCAAATAGTAATAGGTTTACCTTTAGCATCATTATAAACAGGCTTACCATTATTGTTAAGTAACTTAACATAATTTTCAAACACAGTCTTATAACCAGCTATAACTTCTTCAGCCTCAACAGGTACATATTGCATATTTTCATCAAAATCTTCAAAAGGCAAAGTAAGAGCATCAATTTCTTCTTCTGTTAAATCACGACCTTTAAGAACAAATACATTATATATATGTTTCATAAAGCGAAAAATGTTATCAACTTTCCAAGCACCTTTACCACCGGGAATAGTTTCAACATTACTTTCAGCAGGAAGAAGACGTTGAGTTACATAACGACGTTCATTGATATTTTCATGATTACTAGCAAAAGTAAATGTAAGATAAGGAATACTCATACCAGCAAATGAAGGCATACCTTGAACATCATCTTTCAGTGTAGCCCAATCAACTTTAACATCTTCAAGATGACCAATAAACAAGCCATTAGCTTTATTACAATCAGTACGTTCATCAAACTTTTTACGAGTTACATCACGTAAATCGTTATTAATACCTCTACCTCTACGTTTTTTAGGAGTTTGTACTTCTGCATTAGCAGTTTGTTCAGCACTTGCTGCAACAGCAGCTTCATTCTTAATTTCTTTTTCTGTCGACATAATTAAAGTAATTAAAAGAATTATTAGATAAAATAAGAGCTGCACCATTAGCAATACTAACAATGCAGCTCTATGTTCAAGATACTATATTTCTAGAACGAAGATTTGATTATTCAGCAGTTTCTTCTTTTTCAGCTTTCTTACCGATACGAATAGGTTCTTCATCTTTATATTCAGTAAGCAAAGCAATCTTAACAACTACATCTTTATGACCGTTATTAACAACAGCTTCTTGCAAGTTGTCAATATCTACTGTATAAACACGATTCTTAGAAGTAGCTTCTTCATCAGTCATATTAGCTTTCAACTGTTTCCAAACATTAGAATCAGTAAAGTTAAGAGTTACACCAATACCAGACAAAGCAGCAGTATTAGCACATTTAGAACCTTTAACTTTAACAACTTCATCACCTTGAATACAGCTAACCAAAAGTTCTTTCTGTTCATCTTCTGTAATACCTTCACGACCAAGAGCAGCTTTCAGTTCTTCATTAGAAGAAGATAAAGCACCTTCAAGAGTTTCTTGGAAATAAGTATTAACATACTTAATTTTATCATTCTTAGTCATACGAACACGAGTAGTACAAGGATTACCATTCTTGTCTAATTCAGCAATACCTTTAGCCAAAGCCCAAATATCAAATTCAGCATGAACAGCCATAGCAGCTTCGGGAGATTCAATATCCAAACCTTGTTCTTCACAGAAAGCAACAACTTCGGGTACTTTATTGATAATAGCATTATCAATATTTGCACAGTTATTAATGAACATTACATATTCACCATGAGCAATGCCGAGAGCTTTAGAAACTTGGGCAGTCATACGGAAACTACCAGGAGTAGAAACAACTACCAATTCAGGTTCTTCACTAACTGCTCTTTGACCAGCATTAACAATACCCATACCAAAACTCAAACCTTTCTTAAAGTCTTTCATAATTATAATTATTTAAAAAGTGAATAATATCAGTCATACGACTGTTTTGTTTAATAATAATTTCTCTAGTTTGTTTATGTTATTGAATTTCAGTAATATCAATAATATCTTCATTACTCAAATCAATACCTTGCATAGTCTTTAATTCTTCTGTGCTTAAACAGCCCATAATTAAATCATTAGCAATTTCACGAGCACCATAAACAAATGCTCTATGACTTATCATTATTTTAGGATATTTCTTATAAGTATCTTTTTCAAAACATCCAGCAACAATAGCATCTTTATAAGTAAACTCACCAGTAGCAACCATATTACGTTCTCCAATTTTACGATAAAAACGATAACTAGTAATATAATCAATAGGAACAGCAGGTATTCTATAAACAGGAACTTTACCAGTAGAAGCAATTTGTTTAGCTTCAGCAGTATTAGTAGCTATTTCAAACTTACCATTAAGTTGATATTCTTTATATACATTACCATTATAATCTTTATAATATTTAACAGGATAAACATATATATGTTCATGGTCTTTATCTTCTGCATTTTTAGTTTGTGCCTCTTTGGGAGTAAGACACTTAATACAGTCAGATGGAAGTTTATCTTCATCATAAGCATTAAAGCCATCTGTATATTCGTACAGAGCGCGATAATTATCTACTTTTTCCCAACTCACGCTGCCTTTGACAAGTAATGCCTTAATAATGTGAACATCAACACCTGTTTTACCTTGAACTACATGAATATGTTCAATGCAAGTAGAAAATGGAAGTCTAAGGTCTTTAGCTCTCATTGCAATAGCAAGACCATCTTCAACAGACTTAATACCACATTTATCACTACGCATAACACGTTTGATAAATACTTCAAGACTTGCAATTTCAGCTTCATTCATATAATTAAGCTGATATGGAGCAACAGAATGTTGAGCACCATGTTGTTTTTCAATACCACTATTACTAACAGTAACAGTAGTATCATTAACTTTAACTTCTTTATCTTCGTCCATTCTATCAAAGAGCGATTTTGATTACACAACAAATGTAACTATTATATTTATACTAGCAAATAATATCATCAAAAATTTGAGCACTAATATCAGAATTAACATTCTGTATAACTTCATGGTTAGCCGATAACTTTTCCTTTTTAAGACTTTCTTCCTCAATAGTACCAGCTATATAAAGTTTATGTACTTTAAGTTTTGATTGACTACAATTAACATTATTATAACGATAAATAAGTTCATCTATGGTATCATATAAAGGTGAGGTTAAAATCCATTCGTCTACGCTTGTTTCTAGGCTGTCAGTTGAATTATTTTTTATAGATAATACTCTTAATAAGCCATCATTAAAAGCCTTTAAATTCAGCGTGGAAATAGCCTTAGATTTGATTATACGAGCAGTCCCTTTCTTGCTTCCAGACTTGTACAAAACAGGAATACCATTACTATCAACTAGAACTTTATCCTCAATTTTATCATGATAATCACCACAAATTTCACCTAATTTATCATTAATATATTTAGTTACAGTAGCAGCATATTCACCTCTCTTACTAATAATAAGAAATCGTTTATCAGGATTATCTTTAATAATTTCAACTATCCTTTCTAGCTTACAAACATTATCAGAACATATAAGCATACGTTCACGAACAATATTATAAAAAGTCTTAACTCGTTCAGCAAGAACAAGAGGATTATAACATTCATCAATTTGTTTACTAAAAGGATTAGTCATATCCATATCAGCACTCCATCCATTATATTCAGCTATTTCTGTAATATATTGAATAGCACTACGTCCATCTTGAGTACCATTTCGAGCACATTTAATATTATCAAAATTACCAAATACTTGAATAGTCTGAGTAATAAATTCAGTATATTTATCGTAATTAGCAATATCATCTTGATTAACAAACAAAATTGGCTCTCTGTGTTCCTCTACGGGGAGTAAAGCCCGCATAGCATTAATACCACTAGAACTTATATTATCATTAATAGGAGGAATATTAGTATAAATTTCTTTTAGTTTGGCAGTATCAATAGTATCTTTAGTTATAATCATAAGTTTAAATCTAGCATGATTAAAAACTGTATTACAAGAAAGATTCCATTCATTAACTCCAACAACAATAGAAATATCATAACTATAATTATATCTACTATTAACATAAGTATGAGTAAGAATATTAATAGTATCTATATTTATATTATGATTTTTAAGACCATCAACAATTTCTGTTCTTCTTTTCCAATTATCTGTAACAATAAGTATTTTAAGATTAGGATTTTTATTCTTCATCAGAGTAATAACTCTACTTATAATTTCAGAATAATCAAGAGGTTGAACACAATGGATAGTTCCAATACCTTTATATTCTTTAGAACCCCATTTATTAATTAGTCTATCATAAGTTTCTTCAACTATATTTCTCATCCAAAATCATCTTCATTAAAAATAGGATTATACATACCACTATATTTTTTAATTTTATTTTTACCTTTTCCTTTAGGAGAAATCTTAAGTTTAATAGGATTAATAATCTTCATAACTTCTTGATAATAAAATTTAAAATTAATATCTCTAAGAGAAATATCTTTATCATCAAGACTATTAATAACTGTTACAACAGAACCAGCTGCCATTCTACTACGAGAACCATTATCGTTATGAACTTTCTCAATAATATAACCTCTATTAGAAACATAAAACCTAACATATCTTTGACAAATAACATGAGTAACTTGTCCATTTTCAATCTTAGTTTCTTCTACATGAAATTGTTTACCTACATTTTGAGTAAGACAAAAGTCAAGAATATTAGTAGCTTCTTGAAGAGTATCCATTACAGGTTTATTCTTAAGAAAATAGTTTTCAATAGCTTGAGCAACAATAGGCATAGAATAACCTTTAGTTAAATCTAAAGAATACATCATAGGATTAAGAGCACCTTTAGATTCAATTTTAAGCTTACCTTTAGTTCTAAATTGAGTAATATAATTATTAACATCACGAGCTATAAGACTATGAACAACATCACTATCAGCTTGCATACCAGTAATATCTTGCCACCAAGTAGTAATTTCTTTAAATTTATCTTCTTGGTCAATATAAACTTTAACCATAATACCATCAGTATTTGCACTAATAATATGAATATTATCTAGTTCAAGAGCCTCGCATAACATAAGAAGCATAAGTTGTCCATTAACAGTAACTTTAAGAACAGCAAGACGATCATAAAGACTTCCAGCTTCAAACCCCAATTTTCCGTAGATACTATTTATAACAATCTTAAGAACTAAAGCTAAAATATCTTTCGCAATACCATCAATATATTCTTCATTACTATGCTTTACATCTATACGTTTTTGCTTCATCCAACTAATTAAATTACAAAAAGCATTTGTATCAATATGAGAAGGAGCAACTTTATGAACACCTATTATACTAGGATAAAAACTAGCAACATCAAAATGATAAATGGTAAAAGGTTTACCCCCCGTGGAGGATGGAGTTAAGTAATCACCATAAGGAGTAGTTGAATATAACTCCATAGGAACATCTTGACTATGTAAACCTCCAGTTGCAAGAGTATAAGTTATATCTCCAATTTTAACATTCTCACTAAAAGCATCTTTATTAACTCTATAAATTGTAGTTTTATAAAGTTTATCAAGTAAATCTTGAAGTTCTTTAGTTTTGAATTTAATAAAAGGAAAAATAACTTTTTTAAAACTCATAGCAGTTCTTTCAGTTTTCTTACCTTTCCATTGTTCGGGAGCAAGACCACTAAACTTACTATAAAATTTCTCAAAAAGAATATCAGCAGTTTTACTACGACTAGAATTAAGAACATCAACATCATATGCTTTACTAATAGCATAACGAGATTTAATTTCTTCTGGATAAAGACGAACTATTTCAGCTACAATGAAAACATCATTAAGATTATAATACATCATAGGTTCAATATATTCATCAAGAATAAATCTATCCCATTTATCTACTAGTTTATTAAGCTGACTAATACTCATTCCTTTAAGACTAGGAATTTCATCATATAGTTCAGCTTCTTTTTCATTAATATCAGGAAGTTCATATTCTAGAAGTTCATACCATTGAAGATTAATAGAAGTTTGCTTTAAACCTTTAGGAACAGGTTTACGTTCACCTGTTTTACTATCTACAACTACACTTGCTTTATTAAGAGCAAATATACGCATTACATCAACACCTGTAAATGGTAGTTTATATTTTCTAAGACTATTAAGATAAAAATCAGTTTTAAATTTATCTTTATCATCTTGACTAGAAATAATAGTTTTACTAGTTTCATATAACTTATTAATAAGTTCTTTCGTACTATTCGTACGCATATAAAAACTAAGTAAAGCAGCAATCATAAGATTATCATAATTGAAATTATTAAATCCATACAAGTCAGTACGAATAATAGTTCCATTAGAATCCTTATAACATCTAGTTTTATTAATATAACCTATCATAGAAAGTAATTGACTATCATCTTTATCTGTTATATAAAAACTATGTTTTTCAACAGTTTCAAGACGAGCTTTAATTTCTTTAACAGATAGTTTTTGAACTAAAGGAATAGCTTTATTATCAGCATTAACACAATCTTTAAATACTTTAAGATAACTATTAATACTAACAAAAGTAACAGAAAAGAAATTTCTTAAAACTTCAACATCATAAGCTATACAATTAATCATTTATATAATTTAATCCATAGTTATTTCTATTTTGATTAACCCAATTAATATCATCAGCAAAACGTTGTTTAAATACATGATAAAGATTATCATCTTTAAATTTAATAAGAGGAGAATAATTACTAAATACATATTTACCGCCAGTAGCCATAAATCTAGGAATTGGATTATCACTAATACTACGATAAGCATCACCAAATATAAATAGATACTTATAATTAATTCTAGCTAATTCTTTCCATAGAATATTACGACATTTATCAATAGCAGTAAGATATGTATTATAATTATTAGAACAAGCACATTTAATACTATAAGTCATATATACATCTTCAGTGTTATTTCGTCTAGAGTATTCATCGTAAAGATTACCAATATCAGTAAATAATTGATAATCTTCACAATAATTTCTATCACCTCTAGGAAATAGGAAAACAATATCTCCATGAATACTTCCTCTACCACCTTGTATATATTTACCTGTATTAAATATACGATTTGGACATCTTTCACAATCAGGATATTCGTCAACAGTTTTACTTGCCATAAGATAATACTAATTGATTACTAGCACGAGAACAAGCAACATATAATCTACGAAGCATTTCATCTCTATTAGTATAAGGATGACCATATTTATCATAAATCATATCGTTAATATCTACAAATACATTTTTATAAGTAGAACCTTGTGCTCTATGAGAAGTAATTGCAAAACCATAATCTAAATCTCTACTAAATAAAATCTTACCATTACTATTCGTAATATTAGAAGCGATAAGATATTTACGTTTAAAATCAAAATATTGTTTCCATTTACTTCCACGTTCAGAACTACTAGCTTTTTTAGCATCATCAATAAGACTAGTCAACTTCTTATAATACATCTGAAATGTATAGTTATCATAATGGTTAATAACAAATAAAGGTTTAGTTATAGCACCACCATGAATAGCTTGAAACTTAATAAGAAATCCTTTAAACTCATAATCATTATCAATTGTATCAACAATATCTTTAACAATATATTCTTCACTATTATTAATAATAATATCATTAAAAATATCAACAACAGTAGTATAACTCATTATTAAATCATTACGAGTAATAAGACTCTTATCAGCATCTTGAATAATCATATGTCTTACATGGTTATTCCATTGTGCAACACGACTATTAGTATAAGCTATAATACGATACAAATCAATATTTTTAGTATATTCTTCATCATTAAAACAAGTATCAATTAAATCAGAAAATTCAGTTTGACCACAAACATAAAATCCTTTAGTTTCTTCATTATAATCTTGTCTATTCTTAGATATATAATCTAAAAACTTCCAACTATTCTTATTTTCTATATCTTCTCTAAGAAGAACAAGAAGTTTACTAATAGGATTATTATTTCCTTGTCGTACAACTTCTTTAAGATAATAAGTATTACTAGCAACAAGAAAAGCCTGACTAGCTTTTTCATTAACAGGGGGCAACTGATGACTATCACCGAGCATTATAACTTTAATCTGAAGTCTTTTACATCTATTACTAATATACTTAACAAGTTTAGCATTTAGCATAGAAGCTTCATCAATAATTAAAACTTTAAGACCATCTAGTTTATCTTTTCCAACAGGATTAAAGGCAGGATTTTCAGGGTCAAAATTTTCAATATTAACGTCAAGTCTAAAACCAAATAATGATTGAATAGTATTAACTTCTTTTCCACCAATAGAATTACTAAGAACTCTACAAGCTTTATGTGTAGGAGCAGCACAGCGTATAACACCACCAGACCATTTGCAATTATTAATAACATATTTAATAACAAATGTCTTACCTGTACCTCCAGCACCACAAAGAGCATTAATATATTTCTTATCATCCCAAGGCTGTGCAAGAAACTCAATAAGTTCATACACAGCTATTTCTTGGTCTTTAGTAAACTTAATGTTAGTATCTTTTCTATTACTATTAGCAATATTAAGATTACCAATCATTACAATTCGTTGTTTACATCAATAAGATTATTTTTAACTTTATCTTCATATTCTTTCCATTCTTGAAAAGCTAAAATAGTAGATTCACTATCATCACGATTATAACACGTAGTAATATGAAACAATTCTTTAGCAAAAGGCATTTTAACAATTTTACCTTTAGCTATAAGTCCAGCAGCAAAAGGAATATAAAATCTAGCATCAACAGTTTTTCTATTTTCACTATCTCTTATAATTTTAATTCTATGATTATATTCATCTAATCGACGAGCATAAACAACTTTCTTTCCTTTAGTTCTGTAACTTTCACCTGTAATGCTATATAGTTTGCCATTGTATTCTACTTTATAAGTACCATCAATATATCTAATAATACCTTCACATTTAGCAACTATAATAACATATTTATTGACTATTCCTTTCTCTTTGGATTTACCTACAACTCCAAATGAGAATTTAAAGCTAACCATAGCATATTACTTTCTTTTAATAATACGCATACGTTTATCAACAGCACGAGTAATACCTTTAAAAGTATTATCCTTTGCAAATTTAGCTTTACGAGCAGCCTTTTTAGCAGCTTTCTTAGCAGCAATTTCTTCATCACGTTCTTTTTGTTGTTGAATAACATCAACAATCTCAACATGATAACCACAATAATGAGTAAGAAAATCAATCTTACCACTAGTTCCATTACCAATAGCACTATTTTTAGCTACTTTAATAACTTTACTAGCAGGATTGATTCCAATAACAGCATCAACATTATTAAGTTGACAAATAACAGAAACTTCATCATACTTTTTCATAAGTACTTTACATTTTTAAAGATTAATAAAACAATTATATTTAATAGTTAAAACTATAATAAATTCAATAATAGTAAGATTAGTAGAGCCACTACGCTACGCTTCGTGGCGACCCCCCGTAGAGGATGGAAGCAAGCTAGTCATTAAACTTTCTCTTTAATACTATCATTAACTTTATTAAGTTTATCAATAAAATATCCAATACGGAGGTTAAATTCTATATCTTTATTTTGAAGTTTATTAATATCTATATTAATTCGTTTAATCTTCTTATATAGATTAAATACTTCATAAATAAGAAATAAAATACATCCAACACAAACTCCAAGAATATATCCAATAGCATCTTCAATCATAGAAATAATGATAAAGTTTACGAATAAGTTCAAATCTAGTATCAGTAATATTATAGATTTTAAATGCCTTAGCAACAAAATCAAAATCACCATATTTAAGTAAAGCATCTATATAATCTTTAATATCACTAAGCCACATAATAGCACTAACAGAATACCTATCACTATCACTATCAGTATTAATAATATATTGACCAATACCTTTAGCAATAGTATCAGCAGTTATATCATTAATAATAAACTTATCAGTAAACCAATTATCTTTTATATACTGTTTATCAGTATATTTATCACGAAAGGCTTTAGATAGTTTATTACATAAATCAATATAAGAACGAGCAGCAGTTCTATTATTATGATTAACAAATTGAACATCTTTAACTTTAAGAGTTAAGTTCATACCACATTCAATAATACGAACTTTAATTTGTTTTTTATCTTCATTAATATATAGAACAATAGCAAGTTTATCTTTCCAATAACCAGTATTCAAAGTAACTATATCATAAAGTTTAACTTTAAATCCAGATGTAATAGTACCATCAATATTCTTATAAGCAATATAATTCATAACAGAACTGTATTAAATTTTTAGTTTAACATTTATTAGCTAGTTCTTTTGCCCTATATTGAACTTAATATTAATCGTGATAGATTAATCAGATTATATATGAAAATTCAACAGAGAGCAAAAGAACCGTATCTGTGAATGTGTCATGGACGTAAATAGCTAGTCATTTGTAGCAGGCTCATTATTCTGTTCATTATTCTTACCATCACGTTTAAGACGTTCTTTAAGAATATGTTCAGATACAGAACCAAGTTTACATTCACTAACACAACGACTAACACCTTTAGCATGAGTTACAGCATATACAATAGGATAATCAATATATTTATTATTACCTACTGTACGTTCAACTTTAGTAACTGAAACATTAGTTATAATACCAATACAAACACCAAGTTTAGTTTGATTATGATATTGATATGTATATTCCATATACACAACTTGACCTTTTTCAAACTTAGCTTGTTCTTCAATGTATCTATCTAATAGACCATTAAAAATAATTTCATCATAATTATCCATTTTAATTATATATTTAAAGTTAATAATATACATACTAAAAAGCCTAGCACTATCTTCACAGACAATGCTAGGCAAAACTACAAATACGAAATCATATAAACGAAATGTTTGACACAAACATTGTTATTACTAATTTCACAATCAATAATAACATCATTAACACCAAATCAAATATGACATATAACACTTGGACTATGATAAATATTAATAGCACTATCTTCACAGACCGTACTATTACAAAAGTTACAATTAGAAATTAAAACGGATAATAACAATATCATAGTTTCGGAGTTCAATTCCTCCATCATCAGCAAGTGAAATAATACTACTATCTTCACAGACAGTAGTATTAGAAATAAAATCAAAAACTTATGTGGGATTATTTAGCAGATTTATTTGCTTTTCTACGTTTAAGTTCAGCATAAATTTCATCATCGCTAAAATTCTTAAACTTATTCTCTTGTTTATTATTATCAACAGATTGATTAACCATTTTAATTATTTCCTTATATTCTGCATTAGAAGTATCAATAATATGTTGAGCAATTAAATTATTAATTTTAGTATTAGCTTCAACAATATTAATAATCATATCTTTAGCATATTTAGGAAAAACAGCAATAATAGGTTTAATAATATCTTTATCTTCAATTATACTATCCCAACGATTAATAAGCCAATCAAGTTCAAATCCATTTTCAGTAGCAAGTTTAATAATATCTTCTTGAGTTTTACCAAAATCATTAAGATATTTTTGTTCTTTAAGAACATATACAAATAAAGCTAAACCTCTAACATATTGGTCTGGAGATAAACCTTTATCTTTAATATCATTAATGAATTTATTAATAAGTTCGCAATCTTCTTTATATTTACAGGTATCACAAGTAATACTATCACAAGATTTACCAAAAACTTCATCAAGAATAACTTTAATATTAATATTTTCCATAATTTTATTTATTTAATCATAATAACCAAAAACATCATTTTCAGGGTCAACAATAGGACTATCATCAACTATTGGTTCCCAAGCAATATCGTCAAAATCTTGACTTAGACATTCTGCATGAATTTCAACACCTTCAACATTATTATTGAAATATGTATCATCTTCAACAAAATAAATATCAGTTCTTTCCATATCTTTATATATAAAATAAACTCCGAGTAGAGGATGATTATCATCAACGTGTTAACTATAACAAACCCAATAAACAAAATGGATAAAAATGGCAAGAATATGAGAATTAGCTTTAACAAGCTCAACAGCACTATCCATCCTCTACGGGGAGTCTATACTACAAACTTAACTAGCTTCAGAATCTTTATTCTTTTTATGAAGTTCAGTTTCAGTATCAATCATAATACCAATAACTCGTTGACTATCACTAGCAACATCAGCATGAGCTTTAACTAAAGCATCAATGAATAAATCATCTGTATATCTATATTCTCTACGAAGACCACCATCAGCAGTAACTCTAAACTTATTCCATAAGAAGTCAACATAAGCACCTTTAGAATTACATATTCTTCCATCATCTTCAAGAGCATGAAGAATATTAAGAGAAGTATGACGCCTAAATGCAGCATTGAATTTAACAATACAAACTACATCAAGAATATGCTGAGGAACATTAATTCCAACAGGAACACCACGCTTATCAGTCTTAGCATCTTTAAAATCATTATCTTCTTGACTGACAGTAACAGTTTGTTCACCATCTTTTCTAACTTTAACTTTCTTCTTTTTCTTAGGCTTATCAAACTTAGATTGAACAGTTTCAATACTAACAACAGCATTTTCTTGTTTATCCTCTTCTGGAACAACAAGTCTACCTTCTTGTTTAGCTTCTTCTAAACTTTCAGCCATAGTTTTCTTTCTAGGCTTAGATTGAACATCACTAGTAACATTATCAAAATTTACCATAACACTTATAAGTTTAAGATTAATATTATTATCAGTAGCAATATTACTCTACTGAACAACATGACAAATATAATAATTAAATATAATACTCCAAATATATTATAATTTATTTATACTATAATTCTAACTAATAATCAATAGCTATATTAAAATAACTAAAATCATTATAGCAATAGGAATTAACTTACCACGAGTATAATAAATATCAATAGTATCAAGAATATCATTAGTATAAAGAGAATCAGCAATATCAAGAATATTAAGAATATCATTAGTAATATCACCAGCAATATTAACATGACTAGTATTAATAGTCATTATAATACTGATAATATTAATAGTGCTATTATTAACTAGAACTAATGCTATTGGTCATTATGGCTAGAAGTCTTATTAGACTTGATAATACTGTTAGAGCTAGTCTTAATAACGATTGTATGACTAATCGTCATGACGAACGTCAATGAGATGATCATGATGATGCTATGACTGAAACTGATAGTGATATAACTAGAAGTTATGGAGGTTATAATGATGGAACTAGAGATTATGATAGTATAACGAGAAGTTATAGGAGAGAAATAGAAGGAGTTGGAACTAATACTAACAACGATGATATAACTAAAGGTTATAACTAATGGTTATGAAGATATAACTAAAGGTTATAATGAACGAGAATGAGAGAGAGATTAAACAATAGGTTTAGATTGATTAGGAATAGGATGTGGAGAAGGAAGTTTGGTATTGAAAGGAATACCAGCAGGACTAGTATCTTTAGCATCACCATCTCCACACCCATCTCCACATTCATCTCCATCACTATCACTCCCAACTCCACATTCAACCTCAATTTAACCCTATTTGAACCACATCCAATTCCACCATTTCATTCTCCACGAAATCCACATTCACCACTTTCATCTCCACATACTCTTTCTCCACATTCAATACCTCTCGTCACCTCTAATTTCACCTCTATAACTTTTTGTTATGAGAGTAAATCTCCATGACCAATATCAGTATAACAAAATGTTATAAGAGTAAATCATCATTAGTTTCATTAGTAGAATTATCATCAGTAACTACATTATAAACATGGCTCTCAAGACTATTATCAATAATACGAGCGATACCTTTTAGTTTACCATCAATACCAAGTCTATGCTTATTAACACTACCATATACTTGTTCAATGTCATCAGCATTACCATTAGTAGTTAAATTGGTAATAGCAAGAGGAATATCAGCATCAGCAGGATAAAGTTTAGTAAGTTCAATAGAAGTTATAGAATTATCATTCTCAACTTCAATAGTAGTAATAATACGATGTACTTTCATGATGATTAATATTAGGACAAGACTTATCAGAACTTGCAGCTAGGTCATGACTGATAAGACTTATCAGACTGTTAAGTTCGTTTGCTACAATATATTTAATGTTGATAATGAGCATTTCGAGGTTGAACACTAGCGGCAACATCAGCAAAGCTATTGTTGATAACATCAGCAAAGCTATTGTTGATAACATCAGTGCTACCAACCCGAAGGTTAGTAGCACCATGTTCATTAGAATGGCACATCGTCATCACTCATTGCAGTAACAACAAAACTAGCCGCTTTAGCTTTAGCCTCACGCTTGGCAGCAATGACAGCACGAGCGTCCTCCATAATCTGCTTGATAAGTACATTATATGCACCAACAAGAACAGGGTCAGCAGGCTGTTCGATACCTACAATATGATGTACATATCTATCATAATCCACAACATTGTAAAGATTGTCTTTACGAGTAAATGGATTACGGTCTTGTACACCAGCAGGTACAAACTGGCAAAGAACTTTGACAGCAACACCAGTCAGATACATACTAGCAAAACCAGCTTCAGCAGCTTCGCCAACATAGTTTACAAATCTACCGTAGAACTTGTCTTTGCGCATTACAAGCAGTATCTGATTGAATGGCATCTGAATAGCACCAAGCATACCCATTCGATGTGTACCATCAGGCATACTTTGAGCACCTTTGACAGGACTAGTAATAGTAACAAACGCATTGAGATAAGAATTGCCATTACGACCTGTACGTTCTTGACAATCAATATTAGTAATGACAGTAGTCATTACATAACTATGACCATCAGTACAGATGCGTCTAACAACATCATCAATGGTTTCCACTTGCGCAGAACTTTGGTTATCTGTATCAACAGTAGGTTGAACAGGTTGGTTATCTGTATCAACAGTAGGTTGAACAGGTTGGTTAACACTAATAGTTTGTTCAACTACATTAACACTCTCAGGAGCAGCAGCAGCACCTTGTGCAGCTTGCGCTAAATTTTTAACGTCTGGCACGACTATTAAGTATTTAATTACGCTAATCAGTAGCATTACTGACAGTTGTTTTCGTTTCAACTGCAAAGTATTTAATGTTGATAATGAGCAACATTATCTAGTAGAGATTAATCTCTACTAAGATAACTAACAATAGCCGATAGTATTCCAAATACAACAGCAGTAATTTGTTCATCACTAGTTGGCTCTACCTTCAATGCTAGTATGATAGCTGGTATCATCAGTATGATTGCAACTAACAACAATGGTTTGTTTGTTTTCATAATGATTGGTATTAATAGTTAGTAATGTAATGAGATGAATAATCTCAATGTATTTAATGTTGATAATGAGCAGGATTATCATTAACTCTATCAACTTTAGGCGGGGGTAGCCAATCAAGTTTAACATGACCGGGGGTTATACTCACTAGCCTCATCAAAACACCAACATACACTATTTTCAATACTATTTTCAATACTATTTTCAATACTATCACTTTTACTATCATCTTCAACATTCTTACTATCATTATCAAAACATTAATATACATTACTATTATCTTCATAATTTTTATCTTCAGTATTTTCGTCATTATCCTTACTATCATTACTATTATATTTAATTCAGTCCTCACTAATATCTACAACTTCAGTTGCATACAAATCTTTATTAGCAATAACAATACCTTTATCAGTATCATTTTTAAATAAAACAAACTTATCAACTATAAGTCTATCTTTATCATCAAAAGTTTTTATTAATTTAGCTTCACTAATAATATTAATAAGTTTGTTAACATCACCTCTAAATATGTAAATAGGATTAACAACATAAATATTTTGTAAATTAGTTCTTTTAATAATATTTTCATCTTCAAGATAAGCAATAGCGTTATAATAATCTCTACGATTAGGTTTAACTAAACCATAACCTTTAATTAAATCATGAGAAATATAAATAACATTACTATTAAATTTAATATTTTCAGCAATATAACCAATAAAAGAAATAATAACAGCATATCTATTTTTTCTTATTATATCCCAAACTCTCATACCAATAGTAACAAAATTACGTTTAATACCAACTTCTTTACTAAGATGATAACCATTATCAAATTCAGCAACTATACCAGTTCTGGTACTTTTATTATAACTAAAAGGATTAGCAACAACAAGTCTTTGTTTTTCAAATTCTTCTAAACAATCAGCATTATAACAAACATCATTAACAAGTTTATTATAAACTTTACTAGGTTTAAAATCTTCTTTAAAAGTCATAACAATAATATTATTAAGTTCAACATAAAAATATATTACTCTAGGAAATAGCGAAATGTGTTCCACCCATGGAACAAATATAGCAAATAAATAGCGAAATGTGTTCCATGGGTGGAACAAGTTATATATTGTAACTTATTGATAATCAAATAATTATAAGTTAGCAATAGTATCTCTGTCTCTTATACACATCTCCGAGCCCACGAGACGTAGAGGAATCTCGTA
>ENA-UAHN01000100-UAHN01000100.1-human-gut-metagenome-genome-assembly--contig:-NODE-100-length-24092-cov-40.218954_pt1 | contig 24092 bp, 10 predicted proteins | sample MGYA00244409_ERZ654369 | MGnify/ENA primary metagenome ERZ654369 (study PRJEB26926, sample SAMN06165271) | human gut metagenome | biome: ENVO:00009003; feature: ENVO:2100002; material: ENVO:00002003... | reverse complement strand
AGATTCCTCTACGTCTCGTGGGCTCGGAGATGTGTATAAGAGACAGGGCTTGTTAAGATTTAACAAACATATACTAAATGAACTTGCAGAAGGACTTAAACATCTACCTAATTTAGATGGAGTATCTAAAGGAGATAGTTTAATTATTAATGAACAAGGTAATCCAGCTTGGGGTTCTGCTGCATTTATTCCTACTTTTGAAAATGCTGCGTATGGTATTGAATGGACTAAAGATGACAATGATATAATCAGAATTGGTAATGCTAAATTTCATAGAGAACTTCCTATTCAAAATAGACTTAAAGGTTGTGTCTATAATGAAAAGAAAATAATTTATTTTCTTAATCCTACGGGTTGGGCTAAACCTCTTGAAAATGGTTTTGTTCCTCCTCTTGATGGAAGTGATGGCGATGTTGGGGTAAGAGTTCCAGAGTTTTATATGTGTGTTAAAGATACTGGTACTAAATATCAACTTTGGATAAGCGATTTTAATATTGATGGAACATTTACTAGAGTTCATCCTTTTATTATAAGTCATACTAAAACTATGACTAGAACTAGAGAAGATGGCAAAGAAGAAGTATTTAGTGCTTGTATTAAACCTGATGATACCAGATATTTAGGAGGAAATAAAAATTCTTCTATTGATACTATTAAATTGCAAGGTAGACCTAGAACTGGAATTAGTTATGATAAAGCTAATGAATTTTGTGCTAATCGTGGTGATTGGATTACAATGATTGATTATCTTGAATATTGTGCTTTACAAGCTCTTTGTTATATTGAGTATGCTAATTTTGATAATCAAGCTGCGCTTAATACTAATTTAACTAGTGAAGGATTTAAACAAGGTGGTCTTGGTGCTGGTGTTACAAATTTAAATTGGGAAAGATGGACAGCTTTTAATGGCAATAATCCTATTGTACAAACTTATTGGACTGCTGAACATAATATTGGTAATGGTAGTACAAATGGTGACCATTATGAACTAGGAAATTATAATACAGATGAAAGTAATTTAAATACTTATCCTGCTGTTTATCGTGGTATTCTAAACTTTTTTGGTGATATATGGACATTTATTAGAGATGTAGTTATTATAAATCGTAATGCAAATTATAATAGTGTTTATCTTCTTAAAAAAGGTGTTAATCATTCTGATATTACAATAAATAATATTCAAGATAAATGTTATTTTATAGGTGACCAAGCTAATAGTAATAATGTTATTACTGAATTTGATTTTAGATTTGGTCCTTATTTTGTTCCTAATAAAGTTGGAACTAATAAAAAAGCTGACTATAATTGGATAAAAGGTAGTAATGGACAAGATACAGATAAAGCTGTTCGTGTGGTTCGGCTTGGCGGTGACGCTAATGCCGGTTCTGGGGCTGGCTCTGGTGCCTTCGGTTCTCTTTGGGTTCGGTCGGGTTCTTATGCTGGTGCCGGCTTCTTTACCACAGTTAAACTTGATTAAATAAGTCTACGTGGAACTGTTGCTAGGAGTAGTTGGTTAATTAATTTGTTTTCTGTTTTTGTATTTCTCGATACTACTCCTGCAACAGTTTATTATAGCATTAAATATAATAAACTTAAAACATAATATATTATGACTAAAGATAAACTTAAAGATGATATTATTAGAACTATATGTTCTTTAAATAGTGATATATCTAATAAAGATAGAAATTTATTAATTGAATTATTAAAATCTATTGTTGATTATACTAATAATACTGAACTTGAACAAGATGTTAAAGTTATAACACAAAAATATAACGAATTAGCTGAAATAGTTAATGAACTTAAAACTAAAGTTGAAACATATTCTAATAAGATTAATGAACTTGAACAAAGAGTTCATCAATTAAAAAATGCAAGTCAATCTTAATATGGCTAGTCTTAATCAATTAGTTAGTGAATTTGCTCATGCTGTTGGCAATCCTAATAGTATTCCTCTTAGACGTAATCTTCGATATGCTATTCTTCATGGTCGTAATGAACTAATTCGTAAAAGTTATGAAAATCATAAATATGTTGATAAAGGTATTCAGCAACGTATTCGTGTTTCTATTATTAATGTTCCTGATGGTGACTTATATAATAGTCAAACTCTTGGGCTTCCTGCAATTAAACGTACTAAACAAGAAGTTCCAAAGCCAGTTAGACTTATTAATAACCTACCTTTCCAATCAATTAGAACTACCGGACATACTGGGATAGAAATACCTTTTGCTAAAGAAGCTAGTGCTAAGTTTTATCATTATCTTGCAGGTATGTGTAATCTTCCTGTTTATGATTATATTAATGGTTATATTTATTTCTTTTCTAATAATAAAGATTGGTTTCAAAATATAGGTTCTATTATTATTGAATCTCCATTTGAAATTCCTTATCTTGTTCCTACAGAAGTTGTAGAAAAAGCTAAAGATGTAAATTATGACCATATTGATGATGAAGCTAAATATGATGAAGATGAATTTCTTATTCCAGAAGATATGATTGGTCCTCTTAAAGAAATTGTATTTAAACGTAATCTTATTGAAGTTCCTCGTCAAACAAATGAAACTCCTATTGATAATCTTGTAACTAGATAAATTATGATTAAAGATATAGATATTAGTCATTATTATAAAAAGTTTATTGAAACTTCTAATGACGATATGGCAAAATATAATAAAGAACTTGAAGTTATAAATAAGATGAAAGCTGATTGCCGTACTTATATTAAAAATAAAAATCAAGTTATTAAAGATGATTTAAAAATTAATCTTAATGAATATGGGTTTCAATTTCTTAATGATAATGTTGAATTAATTAATAAGTTAGAGCAATTAATTAATAATCGACTTAGTTATACAGTTGGAGAAAGACGTATTGTTCTTCTCCAACTTTTGCGTTATTGTAACTTAGCTAAAAAAGCAAATGATTATATTGTTGCTCTTAAACTTGCTACAAGACGTTCTGAATTAAGTCTTTCTGATTATAAGAAGTATATTCATAGATATTATAGTTATGGTGTTCATAAATGTGTTCTTGAAGGTTATGCTTATCATTTTAAATATGAGATTGGTGATTTAGTTATTAATTTCTGGAGATATAGAGATAAACCTAGAGATACTTATGTTGATTGGAACGCTACTAGACTTAAGAAACAAGAAATTATTGATGCTGGTCTTAAACCTTATGATAAAGAAGAAGCAGAAATATATAAAATTCGTGGACTTAAGTATGATGGTATTCCTTATGTAGTTTATAAAACTAATAAAGAGTTTTATGAAATACAACTTATTAATAATGGAACTCATAGTTATAGTGCTATTAAATTTAAGTATGCTAATTATATTAATAGAGAACTTAGAGGTAAAGATGCTAAACAACTTAATTCTGAATGTAAAACTGTTGATGATATTTTTAATCTTAAATTAGGATTAAGAAGTAAACTTCTTGTTTATCTTGAAAGAGAACCTAATGCTCCATTTAAATATATTAGAAATGTTAATCAACAAAAGTATGAACGTGGAGCACATAATAATGGTAATAAAACTAGATATAGTGATAAATAATATTATGGCTAAAGTTGTTTATTTTGGAAAACATATCTCTGATAAAATTAGAGATGCTAATAGAGTATTTTCAGAAATACTTATTAGTCCATTTATTGTTCGTAATGAAAGAAAAATAAGACATCAAACTTATGATGAATTTGTAGATATTAAGAAAAGAGTAATTATAGGTTTTGATATAGATAAACAAGGAGATTTTGTTACTAAAGATGTTTTGAACTATGTTAATAGTAATTCTATTGACGATAAAACATTTGAATTTATGCGTATCATCTATAATAAACTTAATTATAATAGTAATAAAGTTATTATAGATTTTTATGATAAAGATATTAAAGATGTATGCGTTAATAAATATATTCTTGATAAATGTATTAATAAACTACAATCTACTCATTGTATTCGTAGAACTAATATATTTAAAGTTTACATTGTTAACCATAATATAATATTTAAAGGTGATTATCTTGATTTTATTAAAACTTATAATGTTATTTATAGAAATGCTTTTACTGTTACAAATGTTTATGGTCATGTTATTCTTGATAAATCTATAAATTATGGCAAATAATAAAACTATTACAATAGAATATATTATTGGTAAACTTGATAATGATTTCAATCCTGATGGAAGTGATTGGATTCCTAGAGTTCCTGCTTGGTGTGTTGATGCTATGAATGAACTTAAAGTTCTTCGTAAAGTTGATAAGAAAATGAAACTAACCGTCATTAATAAGATAGCTAAAAGTAAATGTTGTCTTATTGATGACGGTCTTAAAGTATATGATAGTAATGGTTGTGAAGTACCTAGAGCTGATACTAGTAAATATAGATGTGGTGATACTGAATCTGCTCCATCCTCTACGGGGGGTCAAGCGGAGGACGAAAGTCCGGAGCGTGCTACTAATAAAGACTATCTTGGTATGCCTGATGATTGTTGTCCTAATGGTTCTAGAACTAGAGAAGTTATTGATACTGGTAAAATAGGATGTAATCCTGTTGTTTATATAGTTCATAATAATACTGAATGCCCAAGATGTCAGCATGAAGTTCATTCTCATTGTCAGACCCCCCGTGGAGGATATGATAAGTCAAATCATAATTATATTCTTATTGGAGGTAATACTATTGAACTTAATTTTAATGATACTTGTATAACAGTTGTTTATAAAGATGTTGAAACTCAATATAGTGATAACTATCATTGTGAGATTCCTGTTATACCTGCTAATGGTAAATTAATTCAAGGTCTTACTTATTATTGTATGGCTCGTATGCTTATGAGAGGATATAAACATCCTGTGTTTAATCTTTCTGCTAGTCAATATGGAACTAATCCTTTCTATCTATGGGAAAGTATGAAGAAAGATATTAAGACTAGTATTTTATTAGATGAACAAAGTGATGATGATAGTGGTTGGAATGAGTTCTTTTATAACTTTACTTTTCCTAAATAATTATGAATATACAAAAGAAACTTAGTCTTAATAAACATCCTGGAGATTGTGTTCCTTATTCTTTAGTTGCTGCTAAGAATGTTAAGATAAGTAATGACGATAGGATGATTGTTAATGAAGAAGGACTTGAAGATTGTAGTATAATTGCTAATAGTATTCATGAAGATGGTATTAATAATTTTAAAATAGTTGGTGTTATTCCTACTAGTACTGAACTTATTTTATTTGTTATTAATGTAGATAATAATGAATCTTATATTTATAGATATAATGAAGAATCTTCTAGTTGTTATAGAGTAAATAGTAATTGGAAATATAATGGTGGTAAGATTAAAGGAACATATACATATAATGTTAAAAATCATCTTATAATTGCTGTTGCTGAAAGCGATGCCTCTATTGATGTTCCTCTTAAAACTATTAATATTGATTTAGATTCTGGAAGTCCTGATACTGAAATGTCTATTATTCCTCAAGTAACTTTACCCACAGTTAGCAATTTAAATTATGTTAGTGGAGCTGCTTATAAAGGATTTTATTTTATGTTTATTAGATATAAAATAGATAAGACTAATTATACTAAATGGTATAGTATTGGATTTCCTATTTTTAATGATGTTATAATTCCACAAGTTATTAATAAAGTTTGTTTTCGTAAAGAGTTTGTTTATGATCCTAAAGATGACCCTAATGGATATTGCTATGGAAATAGTGATTCTTTTAGTGATTCTAAAGATATATGTAATCAAACTTTTGAAGTAAGTATTACTGGTGGTCGTTCAGGACTTTATCAATTAGGACTTATTATATGTAAAAAAGATAGTACGCAAGCTTTTAGAACTGATGATTTAAATAGTAATATTTTTAAGTTTAGTAGAGATGTACTTGTGGAATATAATATAGCAGATTTAACTACTGATTATTATAATTATTATAATGTTGGTAACATTATTAATTATAAAAATAGAATATATATTGCTAATTATGATGAAAAAAGTGATAATGATAATAGAACTTTGAGTGATGGTAAAACATTAGAAGAATCTGTTAATGATATTGTTATTAAACTTAGAAATAAATCTGTTAATGCTTATTATAACAGTTATAATGTTGTACATGCAGTTAGTGAAAAAGGACCTTATTTTAAAATGGCTAGTCTTGGATTTACTGGAACTGCAGATTATGAAATAGCTGATTATACTAAAATATTTAATAATAATCAATATCCTTTTCGTACTTTTAAAACTCTTCTTAATGAAACTGTTATTCAAGGTATTGCTGCTCATGAATATTTAAAAGTTAATTATAGTACTGTAATAAAAGTAGGTTCTAAAGGCGGAGCTAATATTAAAGAATATTTAGCATGTAATTGTTTTATTATTCCTACTAGTTATAAGTATGAAAATAATATATCTAGTTATAGTTTACCTAGTGAAGTTAAAATTGTTTGTTATACTTATAATGGTGTTGGATTTACAGAAGATGCTGTATTTACTAGCGGAGTTATAATATTTGGAACTGCTCAATTTGATATTGATAATTGTAAAATGAGAATTACTCATAGTGTAATTGATCCTTCTTATGATTTTAATGAACGTAAAAAGAATGATACTCTTATTCCTGGAGAAGTATATAATTTCTTTATTCATTTTGTTGATAAGTATGGTGATGCTAGTAGAGGATATAAATTATCTAATAAAGATAAATATATAAATGATGTTATAAATGATAATTCTCATTGTACTATAATAACTGTTGATTGGATTAATGGTACTGCTGGTACTATTCCTTATTGGGTTGTAATTAGTGGAACTATTCCAATATCTAGTATTAGTTCTAATGTTAAACAATATATTGCTGATAGTAAAATTGTAGTTTATACTGCTGAACCTATTAATAATCCTTTAACTAATATTTTACTTAATAGTGCTGGCGAATTAGAAGCAACTAATAGAGATGATTTATATACTCTTATTTCTAATTATTTTATAGACTATCAAGATAAAGATAAATATAATGATTTATATGTTTATCAAGTTATAAATAGTGGTAGCTATACTCCAACTAGTAATCAAATTATTAATGGCAATTATGATAATGAAGCTAAATTTGGTTATTATGAAAATATTAATGGTGATGAACTATTTAGAATACCAGATTTAATATTTAAGTCTGAATCTATTGGTGGAGAACATATTAGAGGTTTTGTATATAATATGAATGATACCTTTAATAAGTTCTATATTAATGTTAATATTGATAATAATCTTTGGAATAAAATAAAAGAATTAGGTTATGTTGGTTGGTTTGTTAGTTATGAAAAAGTAGAACCTATTACTAGATATACAGGATTATTAACTAGAAAAGATTTTGCTAATATAGCTAGTAATGTTACATGGCAAGAATCTAATTATGCTGCTAAGCCAGGTTTTGTTTCTAATAATTATACTAGTGATAAATGTTATCTATATAGTGGTAGATTTGACATTGATGATACTATTAAATATGATTTTAATATAATTCGTATTGATGGTAAATGTACGTTTGAACCGTTTAGAGAAAAATCTGATGTTGTTGATATGGTTGTTAATACTACTTATCCATATAGTTATAATATGCCTGTTATAGGAGTAATAAGTAGAAATGTATATAAGCCTATTAATAATTATAAATTAGTAGTAGCTGATAGTATCACAGATGATAGAGCTGGAAAAGGTACAGCATTAGAAATGGATGATTATAAAGAACTTTCTTTAGATGCTGAAACTATGTTTCTTGCTACTGTTCTTAATTGTACTAGAAACATTTATATTAATAAAGAAAAAGAACTTATAAGACTTAATGATGTTCGTTATTCTAGTGGAACATATTCTATTGAACATGGATATAATGGTAGAATGACATATGATGGAGTATTAGTATATAATGATAATAGAGTTATTATGAATGAAGGAGATTATAGATTATATTCACCTAATAATACTCCTTATTATTATATTGATGGTACACATCCTTGTTGGTTTGATAAACCTTTTGTTGAATATATTCAATTTCCTCTTTATAGCGATAAGTTCTTTGAAAGTAAATGTTTTAATAATGAACCTAGTAAAATAGCATTTAGTATTAAAGAAGAAACTGATAAAAAAAGTGTTGCATTTGGTACGTTTGTAGAACCTAAAAATAGTGTTGATTTATTTAAAGACCCTATTGGTAATGTTGACCAATTTGTTCCTAAGTTATTAACTCAATATCGTAATGATATTATTAATATTACTCGTTTTGATAAAACTATAAGACGTAGTAATATTATTCAAGATGAAAGTGAAGTTAATGCTTGGAGAGTATTTCCTATTGAAGGTTATAAAAATATTACTGAAAATAAAGGAATAATTACTAATCTTGTTGGTATTGGATATTATCTATTAGTACATACTCAACATAGTATGTTTATGTTTGATATCAGTGCTGCACTTAAAACTAGAGATGAAAATGTACAACTTTATCAACCTGATGCTTTTGAAGTTGATTATAAAGAAGTCTTTACTAGCGATAAAGGATATGGTGGATTGCAAGATGATTTAGCATATATAGTTGGAGAATTTGGTTATATATTCTATAATAATGATTTTCATGCTCTTTATCAATTTGATGATGGACAACTTAAATTAATGTATGAAGATATAAAGTTATGGTTAGATAAGTATCGTCCTAATAATGTTAGATTTGCTCATGATAAATATAATAATCGTATTTTAATTAAGTTTGATTATACATATAATAATATAAATCCTGTTAGCAAAGCTATTATTGAAGAAGTTCATAATGAAGTAATAAGTTTTAATTATAAAGTTGGTAACTTTATTAGTTTACATGATTATTACTTTAATAATGCTTGGTCAACTAAAACTAAATGTTATTTTCAAACTGAACATAATAATGATAGACTTAATTGTCCTCTTCATGTGTTTACTAATGAATATAATTATGGTAGATTTAATACTCATATGGGAGATGATAGTAATAGTCTTTATATGATTTCAAGACAAGAAGTTGGTGAAGAACCAGAACTTGTTTATAATAGTTATATTGATATTATTATTAATGAATCTTATGAACTTATTAAGTTTCTTGAATTTATTAAATATAAAGTACGCAAAATATATATTCCTTTCTATAGTGATAATACTAATAATCCTGTAGATTTAAGAGAACATCCTTATGCTGGAGATATACTTCGTATATTTAATGAAGATAATGATACTGATGATATAGATATTAATATTGATAAACTTAATGAATTTAATAAGTATAAAAAACCTTGGTATGAACTTACTCAATATAACTTTAATTATTTCCGTAATGCGATTAAAGAACATCCTACTGTTATAAGCGATAAACTTCGTAGAGTATATGGTAATTATTTTGTAGTTCGTTTTATATTTAATAATTCAGATAATAAGCGCATTGAATTTGAAAGTCTTGAATGTGCTCAAACTCAATTTAGAAAATTATGATACAGTATAGAGATAGAAAAAGACAAAAAGCTTTTATTGGTGCTATTATTGGTGCAGCCGCTAGTATTGCTGGTGGTATTATTAAAGGTAATAAACAAAAGAAAGCTCAAGAAAAAGCCCAAGCTGAAGCTCAAGCTGCACAAGACCATAAAGATGCTTTACAAAATGCTCAAGCTTTAACTAGTGCTTATGCTAATCAAGATTATGTTGGTCAATATAATGATAAGCTTACTCTTAAATGTGGTGGTAGAGTTCGACGTAAAGCTAATTTTGGTACTGAGTTTGCTCAAGCTCTTCCCGGTTTAGGTAATCTTGCTAGTTCTATTACAGGAGTTCAAGGACTTGGTGAATTAGGTACTGCAATAGGTCAAGGTATTTCTGCTAATCAACAAATTAATGAAAATAAACGTATTGCTCAAGAAGCTGAACAGCGTAAACAACTTCAAGCTGGTCAACAGCAACTTAATATTACTTCTGATAAAATGACTAATCCAATGACTATGTATCAACGTTCTAGTTTTATTAATAAATATAAATGTGGCGGACGTAGAAAAGCATGGATTGGTGCTGCTATTGGTGCTGCTGGAAGTTTAATTGGTGGTATGTTTGGAAGTAAAGGACAACAACCAATTCAAGTTAAACAAGCTGATCAAGCTAGTTATAGTGCTCCTAAAACTGGTCTTGAACGTCCTGAATGGATTACTAATGGTACTGTTCAACAACCTGTTATGCCTCAATCAGTATATCGAGATAGGCTAAATGTATATCGCTGTGGCGGTCATAGACGCTAGTCTTTTGCTCTCTGTTGAATTATTATATATAGGTATGAACTATTAATCGACTGATAGGCTATCGTTCAGCAGAGAGCCTTAAAATCAATTAAATTACAATTTCTCATTATATTATATAAAATGCCTAGAAAAGATAAAGTTATTCATATAAGTAATTTACCTAGTACATTTAGAGGTAATGTTACTCGTAATGAAAGATTTATTCAAAATGGTATTCCTCCACTTGGCGGAGTTTATGATAAAGTTGTTAAATCTACTGGTTTAATAAGACTTGGTAATGAATTTCTCTATAATGGTGTAAATAATTTAGTATCTAAAGATAATAGAGAAAAATTAATGAATAATACTGCTGGTAGACTTATTAATTATGTTAAAGATTTTAATAAAGAATCTCTTCCTAGTGATGATGAACTTGGACCAACATTTCCATTTAATATTATTCAAACTCCTAGAAGTAATGGAAGAAATCTTCCTCAAAAACAATATGCTGTTGGTGGTAAAATACCAAATGTAGTTGCTGGTGGTATTGCTCAACCTCTTGGTAATAATTTCTTTTATATGAATGGAAGAAAACATAGTCAAGGTGGTATTGATATTGGTCCTAGTGATAAAACTGGTATTGAAGTAGAAGATGGTGAAGTAGTTGAAACTAATGGTAATGAACTTAAAGTTTATTCTGCACAACCTATTATTAATGGTGTTAGTCCTGCTAAATTAGTTATGGGTGGAGCTAATCCTAATAAAGTATTTAAAGCTCAAGAAGATTTTAAAGATAGAAATGGGATTAACGATGATGGTACTAAAGCTAAATATGGTAAAGAAAAATATGTAGCTAAAAGTGATAATACTAGAGTAACTCCTATAATGGAATCTCCTAGAAATAGTGGTATTAAACAAGGAGATTTTATTTATTATCCAGAAACTTATAGAATAGCAAATAATACTTTAGAAAAAGTTCCTGCTAGAAAAGAAGTTAATATGACTCCTCTTGAACAAGTTAATCCTGAATTTGATATACTATTAGGCGGAGCTGGAATTTTAAGAGGTGTTGATAAAGCTACTAAAGTTGCTATGGCTTTAGATAAAAATATTTCTAGAACAAGTCAAAAAGCTATTACTAAAGGTAGAGATGCTTTAGGTTATTATTCTATTTCTCCTAATATTCGTTATAATTTATCTGTTAATAATGGTAGAAAAGCTCTTGGTGTTAAACCTACTAAACTTCTTGAAGTTCCTAAAAAACAATTAACTTCTAATATTGGTAAATATAAAGATTTTGTTAATATATTAGATAGTGACGGAAAAGTTATTGATATACCTGATGTTCTTCAAACTAATATTGATGATACAAAAGCTTTTCTTAAGACTTTTAATAAATGGAATGCTCGTTATGGTTATGACCCTATTCCTTTATCTGCCGCAAAGAATCCTAAACAAGCTGATAAACTTATTAAAGATAGATTGCTAGAACATAATACATTTGTTAGAGGTGTACATGAAACAGGTAATGAAGAAAATATAAATAATATACTTAGAAGAAATGGTATTGAACCTACTGCTGAAAATAGAGCTAAATATTATGCTTCAACTTATGCTCCAGATACAGGAGCTGGTAGAGCTGGATTTAATTCTTCATATAATGGAGAAGGCACTATTTATTCTTCTAATAGTTTAAATACAGGTATTGGATATGCAAAAGCTAAACATCATAATGAAAAAGATGGGTTTGTAGTATCGGTTAGACGTCCTGTTAAATTTGAAGGTAATAGAGAAAATTGGGTTAAAAATGCTGATTTTGCTTTTGATAATTCTGAACAAAGTAAACTTTATACTGATTACGAACTTCCATATTTGCTTAGATATGGTAAAAGTGCTAGAACAGAATTAAGTAAAAATAAAAATATTCCTTATAAAGATATTATTTCTAAAGTTAATAAAGACTATTCTAAACTTCATGGTTATAATGAGGTTATTGCAAATAAAATCAAAAGATTTATTAATGACCCTGATATAAAATATAAACCTAGTTATCAAATAACTGGTAATGCTAAAAACGATTATATTAATGATGCTATAGGTCGTAAAATTAATAATTTACCTACATACAATCCTTTTACATACAACGTTCGTAAATATGTTTATAATATTTTAGAAAAAAAAGGTATTGATGTTGATAGTCCAGGTATTGGAGTAACTTTTGGTGATAAAAATTTTAAAGTAGTTAATTATAATAATGATATTTTTGGCAATGATGTAGTATATCAAATACCTGAACAAGAAGTTAAAGATATGTATTATAAAAATATTAATAATCGACTTGGTAAACTAATCTCTAATAATTATAGAAAATATGTTGAAAAACAATTTGATAAACTTTATAATAAAGATATTAATAGAGAACTTAAAAAAAGTAAACGTATTAGTAATAACGAACTAAAAGAATATATTAAATCTAAAGGTATTTATCCAGAAAATAAAAAATATAATGTTATAACTAGTGAAGGTCTTGTTAGCACTAGTAGAAATAAAGGAAATCCTTATCAGCATTTTATTTTTACAGGTGATGTTGGTAAACAAGGTCTTGATGTAGTTGATATTAAAGATGTTAATTCAGAAGTACTTAAAGATATATCTAATACTCGAAACCATATTGGTAAATATACCAAAGGTTATAGTCGTAAATCTAGAAAACTTGGAGGTAAAAATATGATTGTAAATATTAGTGGTAATGTTAAGAATGGATTAATTCATTCTCCATCCTCTACGGGGGGTCTACGCGATAAATTTGCTGTTGGTGGAACTCGAATTAATCGTCATGGAAGAACTTGGGAATATGATGAACAAATTGGAGCTTATGTTCCTATTACTAATAGAACTATTAATAGAACTTCTGCTTATCCTATTAATAAATCTGCTAGAGGAGAAACTATTGTTGGTAGTGATTATACTTTTAGAAATGGAAGATGGTCTAAAAATAATACTACAAATAATAATGTAAATACTAATACTAATAAATCTAATATTGATAATGGTAATCGTCGTCCTCAATATTATGCAGAACGTAGACTTCCTTTATTTGAAGATGGTGCTGGAATTACTAGTGGTTTAGTTAGAGCCGGTTGGAGTCATGGAAATAATAGAGGTATTAGTATAAATAATACTAATATTTCAAGTTTATCTGAAACTAAATCTAGCGGGAAGACCCCCCGTGGAGGACGTAGTAAGTCAAGTCAATCAACTCAATCTGTTCTTACTAAAACACCTCCTACTGCTGTTTATAATCGTAATCTACCTAAAGTAGAAGCTAATATTCCAACTACTTTACCTGTTTCTACTAGTACACCTGCTAAAGGAACTACATCTTCCGATGGTAAAGGTCAAGGTAAATTTAAAAATCTTACTACTGCTGATTGGATTGGATTAGGTAGTAATGTAGCTGGTAGTTTAGCTAGTTATTTTGCTAGTAAAAGAGCTATTAATAAAATGAAAAGTCCGGGACAGCCTACTCTTATTAGTGCTAATAAACTTAAAACTAAATATAATATTAATCCTCAACTTGATAGAATTAGAGAAGATAAATTTGAGGCTTATCGTGATATTGATTCTAATACTGCCAGTAGTCGTGTTAGTTTAGCTCGTAAACAACGAGTTCGTAATGCTGCTGGTCAAGCTGCTAATGAACTTTATGGTAATAAAGAAAATATAGAAACTAATCTTATTAATCAAGATAGACGTAATCAGCAAAGTGTTCGTCAATTTAATGCTCAACAATACAATCAATATATAGATAGAAAAGCAGCATTTGATAATGGTATTAGAGAAGCTAAAGTAACTAATATTAATAATTTATTTAGTGGAATTAATGCTGGTATTCAAGATATGATTAGTAGATATGAAAATCGTAAAGCTTTAAATAATACTATTGGTGCGATGAGAGCATCTGCTCCTAATGTAGATGATAGAATTATGCGGGATGCTGGAGTTGATTATGATGAATTTATTATTCGTAAACGTAGAAAACTTGGAGGAAAACAATCATGCCGATAAACTTTTATACTCCTACTTTTAGACAACAAGTTAATCCTATTGACTTAAATGTCTTAGCTAGAACTTATAATACTCTTGAACAAGGACATCAACAAGCTATTCAAACTAAATCTCAGATTGATACTCAACTTGCTCAATTAGATTTAAATGAAGCTGAAGATGCTTGGCGTCAAGAACAACTTAATAAAGTTCGTAATGCTCTTACTGAAAATATGCAATATGGTAATGCGTATTCTAGTCTTGATGATATAGTTGGAACTTATGGAGATATAACTTCAAGTCCTGGAATGATTGGTCGTTTGCGTGCTCAACAAGATTATAAGGCATATATGAATAATCTTGATAAACGTACTGATTTATCTGAAGATTATAAGAATTATTATCGTACTGTTAATAAATATAATTATCAAGATATAACTGATAAGAATGGTAATGTTATTGGTGGAAGTAAATGGACTCCTATTGATAAAGAAGTTTCTGAAATTCCTATGAATCAGATACTTAATCAAGCACTTCAATGGGCTGCTAAAGAACAAGGCGGAGGTAGTCAAACAAGATGGCTTGATGCTAATGGAAAAGTTACTGATGATATTACTAAATCTGTTACAGGAGAGATTTATTCTCATACTAAAGGTGATTGGCAAAGATTAAGTAAAGCTAAACTTGCTGAAGCTGTTAAAGCTGTTATTGAAAATACTCCCGGAGCTAAAGCTAGTCTTGAACAAGATTATAAGATTGCTAAATGGAAATATGACCAAAATGGTAGTAATCCTGATATAACAGATAAAAATGGTATTCTTCTTACTCCTGAACAATATCTTGCTAAACGTATTGACCCTTTCTATAATGCTGCAACTTTTTATAATCAAAATAGTAATACTACTTATGGTGAAGCATGGAAAGCTCAATTAGCTTTAGCTAAACAAGCTGGACTAGGAAGTACAACTCAAAGAAAACAAGCTATTGATAATTTAACTTATAAAGGTACTCCTGTTCGTATTGATAATTTTATGCCTGCTCAAGCTCAAGCTGAAATTACTAGTAATAGACAATCAATAGCTGGATTGCTTAGTAAATATAATCCTGATATTAATATTAATTTAAGCACTGCTAATCCAGATGATATTAGAACTAGTATTATGACTAATATTACTAATCCATCTGATAGAGCATATGCTCTTAGTTATCTTAATGATATTATTGATAATCAAGAATATATTAATAGTCTTAAAGTTGGTAAATCTCAAGATAGTATTGATGGATTTGATACATATAATTCTATTATTAGTTTAAGTGATTTACCTAGTAATAAATATTCAGATAGATATAGCAAATATGTTAATCAAATATTTGGAGATAGTTCTGCTATTAGACAATACTTTAATAATGATGATGTTTATAACTCATTTATTAATGCTATTGGTGGAGAGAAAAAAGCTGCTAGTCTTGGTATAATATTTGGTTCTGATGGTAATGGTTATAGATATGCTGAATTACCAAAAGATTATCATAAATCTATTTATAGTTTTGGTAAAGCTGTTAAAGAAGCTGAAGATACTAGAAATCCTTTAAATGCTTTTCTTAATTCTGCTAAAACTAGATTCTTTGGTTATGGTGATAAATTTGTTAGAGTTGATTCTAATGGTGAAGAACATCATGCTGGATTACCAACAGGTAATAAAGAACCTTATATTGGTTTAATTGATTATGTTGATTCTCTTAAATCTAAAAATGATGCTGTTCTTGATGGTGGTCAAATAACTTCTTCTACTATTGGTATATCTGCAATGACTCCTGAACTTGCTGAACTTAATTTTGTTATGAGTTCTAATCCAGAAGCTGCTAGTAAGTATTCTGCTCAAAAGAAACAATTAGAAGAACAAGCTATGTCTGCTATTAAAGCTGGTATTGATTTAACTCAAGGAGAATCTTATATTACTAGTGAAAATGGAATATTTGAGCCTATGTCTTCTGAAGATAGAAAAGCTTATACAGCTTATCTTAGAAGTGCTAAAGAAAATGAAATTACTCCTACTATTGTTCGTGACCCAAAAACTGGTGATGTTGGAGTTCAAATTAATATTGCAGGTTATTATGATACAGAAGGTAAACTTAAAAGAGAACCTATTACTTTACTTGTAGGTAGTGGTGCTATTGATAGTTCTATTATTCAATCTTGGAATCAAGATACTAGTTGGAGAGCTGCTGGTAAAGTAGAAAATTACTATAATGCTAATAGACCTATTTCTCTTACTAATAATGCTGCATTTACTGGAATTGATAAATTTAAATTAGTACCTAATGGTGGAGGTTTTAATTTAATTAATTCTACTAATAATCAAACTATTGGTTTAGTAAGTAAAGAAAATGCTGTTGATATTGTAGATAATTTATCTCAATGGGAACAAACTGTAACTGCTGTTAAAGCTGGAATGACAGTAGATGAAAATGCTGTTAAAGCTATTCAACAAAATGTTGCTACTAAACTCGCCCAACTTAGTGGCAGTTCAGACCCTTATGTTATTCAATATTACTATGATGAATTAACTAATAATCTATATTAATATGGATGTATTAAAGTTTCTACAAGGTGGTAACAAAACACCTAATCCTGAATATAATCCTAAAACTAAAAAGGGGGCTATACAGCCTCCTACTTTAGTTGATTACAACCCTGGCACTTCTATTAGTGACCAGGGTCGTGGTCATTTATTTAGTCGTATTGCTGGGCAATCATATAATCTTAACCAATATGATATAGATAAATATGCTCCTTATGATGTTTATGTTAATCCTGTTGATGACCCAGAAAAACTTGATAAAGAACGCGCTGTTAATCAAAGTAATTGGGAACAAGGGTTAAGAATGATTGGGCAAATTGGTAATGAGATTACTGTTGGTACAGCTATTGGTTTTGCAGATTTAGCTGATGCTTTCTATAATATGGTTAGTAATAGTCCTAATGATTATCAATCTGAAATAAGTTCTGAACTTGAATCTTTAAAAGAATCTATTAATGAGCGTTTAGCTATATATAGAGAAAATCCCAATGCTGCTTTTGATATTGGAGATTTTGCTTGGTGGGCTAGTAACGCTCCTAGTATAGCTAGTTCTTTAACTCTTATGGTTCCTAGTACAGGTCTTGCTAAAGGTGTTTCTTTATTAGGTAAAGGTATAAAGTTTAATAAATTAGCTAATAAAATGGCTAATGCTATTAATATGACACAAAAGAGTAGAGCCATTACTGGTAGAATAGCAGAAGCTACTGCTATTGGAGTTCCTTCTCGTTATCTTGAAAATTATCAAGAAGCTAGACAAACTTATAATGATATTGAAGATTATTCTAAAACTCAACTTGCTAATATGAATGATAAACAAAGAGAAGAGTTTTATAATAATAATCCTAAATATAAAGATATGTCTGATGAAGAAGTAGCTAAAGATATTGCTAAAAATAGTGCTGATATTACTTTTGCTGAAGATTGGGCTAATGTTCTTTTTGACGTATGGCAAGTTTATAGTTTAAAGAACTTATGGAAAAATGCTTTAAGTGGTAATACAACTAGTTCCAGACTTAGAAATTTAAATATTTCATTTAATAGTAATATTGATGATGCTGCTGCAATTACTAATGCTTTAAGTAATAAAACTACTAAACAAGCTATTACTAGTACATTAAAAGATGTGGGTAATGATATTCTTCATGGTGTTAGAGCTGAATGGACAGAAGGGGTTGAAGAAGTTATTAATTATATAGCTAGTCAAGATGGTTTATATAATGGTAAAAAAGTATTTGATAAAGATATTCCTCAACAAACTATTAAAGATTATCTTCAAGACCCAATGTTATGGGAGCAAGCATTTTGGGGTGCTCTTGGTGGTGTTACTTTTAGTAGTGTTATGAATAAAGCTGGTGAATTTATTAATAAACGTCTTGATAAAGATTGGACTTCTGCTGAAAAACAAAGAGAAAACGAAATTCTTGGTCGTACTGCTACTTTTCAAGCATATCAAGAAAGACTTAATAGTATTGCTAATGGTAAAAATCCATTTATAACTATTACTGATGAAAATGGTCAACAGGTTAATCCAGATATTATTACTGGTACTGAAGAAGAACTTCGTAATATAGCTGAAAAAGAATATATGGATAATATTATTATTAATTCTATGAACGCTGGTAATTTAGGACTTCTTGAAAGTTCTATTAATAGTAAAGAATTTAATGATAGTATTACTAATAAACTTGGATTACAACAGCAAGATAGTATTGAACTTATTAATAGATTTAAAACTGAAATTAATAATCTTAAAAATGAATATAATACTACTTTAAATAAAGTTAATAGACTTGGTGGCGGATTTGAAGTTGGTCGTATTATAGCTACCCAAATGGTTCATGCTCGTAATCGTCAAGAAAATTATAATAATCTTCTTAATTGGGCTAATGATGTTTTAAATCAAGATATTACAAATAATCATATTGAAGATGTTGATATTAATTCTGCAAAGAATGGTATTTATCAACATATTATTGATAGTATTCAAAGAGATATTAAAACTATTCAAGATAACGCTGCAATTAATAATTCTGTTAAGCAAGAACGTATTGCTCAATTAAATGAACGTCTAGATGCTATTAATAAACTTTATACTCCTATTGATATTGAAAATAAAAATGATGTTCAATCAGCTGTTCAATTACAAAAACAATATAATGAAGTATTTAAAGATTTAGCAGAAGTTGTTAATGCTGAGATTAATGTTGAGGTTAATAAAAATCAACTTAATTTATCTGATGATAATATTAAATCTCGTATAACTTATCTTAATAACTTCTTTGATAATAGTCGTAAAAAGATTGTTAATAAAGCTATGGACGATTTACGTAATGCTTATAAACAATATGGTAAAGAATATGTCAATTCTGTTATTAAAGATGCTAATAATGGTAATAAACCTAATATAGATAAAGTTATTAGAGATGCTTATGCTGCACTTGATTTAAGCTCTAAAGGTAATGAACATCTTAAAACTACATTAGAACAATTAGCTGAAATTGCAGAGATTGAAAACGATGTTAATAATACTTCTAAAGAGGAAGAAGTTGCTCCTGTTAATCCTGATGTTAATGAAGTTAATGAAACTGATGTAGATGATACTAACTCATCTCCATCCTCCACGGGGAGTATAGCGGAGCGAAGCGAAGCGGTTCCTAGTGAGCCTACTAATACTGAACAACCTCAATCTCAAACTGAACAACCAATTTCTCAAGAACCTATTAGTACTCCTAAATCTGAAGTTAATAATAATCTTCCAGATGATGATTTTGAACGTGGTCAAATAGGTACTGATTTAGTTTATGAAAGTATAGTTGATTTAGAAGATTCTTTAGGACATGAATCTACTAGTAGTGATTTACTTAATGCTAGACAGTCTTTTATTGATAAACTTAATCAAGCTGGATTTGAACAAACGGAAGCTACTGACATAGTTAATAATATTATTGACGGTCTTACAGGCGGTAGTTTATATAGTTCTGTTCAAGATGATAGTACAAGACGTTTATTACTTAATGCTACTTATGCTACTATTACAGGTAATGAACGTAATATAGAAGCTATTATGGATGATTTTGCTAATAGTGTTGATAGTGAAGGTAATACTAGAGGTAAAATTGTTAATGGTAAAGTCTATCTTAGTATTGGTCAATTAGTTGAATATATAGATAGCGTTACGGGTAATAAAATTATTAAAAATTACTTGTTTAATCAAATAAAAAACTATCTTTACGCCAGCACTAATAATCAAGGTAAATATCGTGCTACTGATGAATCAACTATTAAGAAACTTAATGCTAGACAATTTGTTCAATATGTAGATGATATTGCTAAAGAACGTCTTGAAAGACTTCAAGTTGAACATACTAATAATGTTAATCTTAAGTATATAGTAGAGAATGAAAATGTTAAAGCATTTACTTCTATTAAACAAGGTGATTATCTAGAAACTGAATATGATAGTAAGCTTAGACGTATTAATATACTTGCTAATGGTACAATTATTGGTTATATAGGAGTTCCAAATATTGATAAGTTTGGTAATTATGATATGGTTAATCAAGGTTGGAAATATAATATTCATGCTGAAAATGGTCAAGTTGTTTCTCCACTTAAAGACGCTTTAATTAGTATTCTTGATGGTGATAGATTTGACGAAGAATTTATTGGTCATTTATATGAACTTGCTGTTAAAGAAGAAGTTACACAAGAAGAACTTGTTAATCTATTTAAAGAATTTGAAACTAAATATCCTGATATAGTTAGAGATTTTACTACTCCTGTTGCAAGTTTTGATTTAGCTGGACATCTTGTTAATCTTACTAAATATATATTTAATCAACCTTATGAAAATAGTCATGAAGCTAGTATTAATCGTTGGTTTAATAATCTTCTTAATAGTTATGACCAAGCTATTACAATAGTAAAAGGTGATTTTAAAGGTAAAGTTAAAGCTGTTAATGTTAAATATGGAGTTCTTAATACTATTGATGATGCTAATGGCGAATGGAATGATGTACAAGAAACAGTAGTTAATTATAATGAAGATGTTAATAAACTTGGTGTAGTTGTACAAGGTCGAGTATATCTTAATGGAGAAAGTAAACCTACTATTATTGAAAATCTTACTACTAATGGTATACCTGTTATTAGTATTCCAAATAGTGATGGTACTTCTCTATATGCTTTTTGTAAACAAGTTCCATTAAATAGTAATCTACTTAAAGGTGATGCTCGACGTATTATTAATTCTATTAAGAATGAAGTTAATAATCTTTGTAAAGATTATATTAGTGGTAAAATAAGTTTTGGTGAACTTAAACAAAGTCTTGGAGATATATTTGGAAATAATAAACTTATTAACGGAGATAGAAATACTGGACTTCAAATTAGTATTAATCCTACTAATATAGGCTTTTATGTTAAAGGTGCACATTTTAATGGTAAGGATTATGCTTTTACTATTAATTCTGATGCTGGTAATTATAAACGTAATATTATTATTAATTCTCCTTATGTTGTTAATAGTGCTTTTAAAATAGGTAAAAGTTATGGTATTAATGCTAGTACTATTGATGAATTAGATAATGCTCTTCGTCCTGTTATTGATGAAATGTTTAACTATGCCCAATTTGCTATTAGTAAAGATTTTATTAATGATAGTACAAAAACTAATGATAAAACTAATAAATATATTTATCGTGAAAATGGTAAAACTATTATAAATATTGATGGTAAAACTTATAGTTATAATAGTTATCAAGATTTTATTATTAGTAATGGTTTAGTTAGAACTAAATTAGCTAATACTAATACTAATGAAACTGCTGGTAATTGGCAAATAGATATTCATTCTAAACTCGATATTACTTATGAACTTGAGGGTAGACCCCCCGTGGAGGATGAAGCAATACCTGAACAGCTATCAGAGTTCATACTAGATGATACTCTTAACGCTATTAATTTTAATGCTTTTGAATCTGCTATAACTGCTAAGAATTTAACTCGTGGACTTAAAAAGTATTTTGCTAATGACCAAACCGCTATTGATTATATTAATTCTCTTCAAAAGATTGGTATTTTACCTAAAAATATTCAAGTTGTAGATAGTATTACTGATAATAACAGTAATAAAGTTAATGCTGTTTATCATCGTGATACTGATACAATTGAACTTAGTAGTTCTGCTATTGCTGGTCAAAGAGTTTATCGAGTTGTTAATATTATACTTCATGAAAGTTTACATAGACAACTTTATACTAAATATAATACTGAACAAGCTCTTGCTTTAGTTAAACCTATATATGATAAATTTAAAGCTTGGCTTGATACTCAAGATGATGCTACTAAAGAAAGACTTAAACCTTATCTGTTTGAGAACTTTAATACAAGTGAAGCTCTTGAAGAATTTCTAGTTGAAAGTATTACTAGTAATGCTCTTATGACTGCACTTAATGAAATTAAATATGATAATAGAAAAGTTAATAAACGTAAGACTTTATTTAGTAAACTTCTTGAAGTTATTGCTGATATGTTAGGTATTAAAATTAATGAAGATAGTTTATTAGCTGCTGCTAGAGATGCTTATAAAGCTATTAAGAAAATGCCTAAAGAAAGTAATCAAGAAGCTATTCAAGGAACTTTTCAGTTTGAAGAAGAAACTGCTAGTACAGAACAAACTGAAAATCCTAATGAAGATAACAGTCAAGATTATAATTATAATAATGATAATCTTAATGATGGACTTGATATGTTTAGTAGTGTTGATGATGATGTGGTGTCAAATATGGCTGAATTAACTAGCCGTTTACCAATAGACCAACAGTCCGAATTTGCCACTTTGCTTGACACAGGACGCATCAGTTTTAGCTGTATGTAGAATTAATCGAGTAAAGATAAAAGTCGCTTAAAACGAAAGAAAACAGCCTCTATGACGATGTAATAAAATTTTACTTTACATTAGTCATAGAGGTATTACTATTAATGAATTTAAACTTAAATATAAACTTATGAGCTGTGGAAATATTAAACTTGTAGGATATAATAATCTTAATAATATTATTATTAAAGAACATGGTTCTAATAATGTTGATTATTATAGTCTTATAGCTATGGTTGAAGACCCAATCTTTAAGAAGATTATAGCTGATAGAGGTATTAATGTTAAAACTTCTGGAAGACAAGCTTATAATGCTCTTCTTGAAGCTAGAGCTATTAAACTTCGTAATATGGACGATGTAGCTTCTGTTGCTGAAAAAGAAGAACGTGGTTTGTTTAGTACAATTAAAGCTAGAGATACAGCTATTACTTATATGGCTGATATTATGAATAAACTTAGTTTTAATTTTTTATATAATGGCGCTCCATTAAATTTTAATGAAATTAAAAAACGTACTAATGAAACTGTTATTAATGCTGGACTTAAACGTACTAAAAAATTAGCTGGAAGTGATGAAGCTAAAAATAATGAACTTAATAGTTTTATTAATAATCCAAGTCCTGCTATTAAAATTAATGGTCTTGGAGCATTTCTTCGTAAATATGGTGATGCTCAAGATTTTAATTATGGTGCATTACTTCGTTCTTTAACTAATACTGAATTTAATGAAGCTCTTTTTAATAATAAAAATGTAGCTAAACTTATTAAACGAGATGAGTTATATCAAACTACTGATTATGAAGAATTAGGCGGTTATCTTGATGAAACTTCTACTGAAGGTGATGAAAATAGTATAGATGATGGTATTGATTTAATGACTCAACTTTGGAATTTAAGTATTGGTGAAGTTAAAGATTTTAATAAACACGTAGAAGAAATTATTAAATATCATCTTGCAAGTTTACCTAAACTTACTGCTGCTTCTCAACTTGATAATGGAAGTTATCCTTTTGATACTAATAATGAATTAGGAGTTGTTACTTTTTCTGATGCTAATTACTTATCTAAAATATTATATGCTAGTGCTGATACTAGTAATGTAGATAATTTTATAGCTAGTCTTAAACGTATATCTGAAACTATTCCAAATTGTGAATGTTTAATTCAATTACATGATTTACTTAGCAAAAATAAAGTATTTGCTAATAAATATATGATGGTGTTTAATCTGTCTCTTATACACATCTCCGAGCCCACGAGACGTAGAGGAATCTCGTA
>ENA-UAHN01000097-UAHN01000097.1-human-gut-metagenome-genome-assembly--contig:-NODE-97-length-24337-cov-8.676180_pt1 | contig 24337 bp, 22 predicted proteins | sample MGYA00244409_ERZ654369 | MGnify/ENA primary metagenome ERZ654369 (study PRJEB26926, sample SAMN06165271) | human gut metagenome | biome: ENVO:00009003; feature: ENVO:2100002; material: ENVO:00002003... | reverse complement strand
GTCTCGTGGGCTCGGAGATGTGTATAAGAGACAGTGCATATTTAATTTAAATAAAGGAAAAGAAAGGTTAAAAGTATGAGCTTAAGAATAGCGACAGGTACTGACGGATCAGTAAAGGAGCGCAAGGGCTTAAAGAGAAAATTTAAAGCATATGCAGGACTTGCGTTTGGACTTATCCTTATAGCAGGACTTTTTGCAGGCTGTGGAAAAAAGGATACAGCAGATGCAGATGTCGATTTATCAATTTTTGCGGCAAAGAGCTTAAACGGTGTTATGGATGAAATTTGTGCAGCCTACACCAAGGCGCATCCAAATGTAAACTTCCGGAACAACTATGACAGCTCCGGAACTCTGATGGCACAGATTAAAGAGGGTGCGAAGTGCAACATCTTTTTCTCGGCAGGAGTGGCACAGATGGATGAGCTTCAGAATGGCTACGACGGAGGAAGCGTGGTGGACGGTACTCGTGTTGACCTGTTAAATAATCAGGTATGCCTTGTTACATATAAGAATAGTGGCACGGCAGTTACCGGCTTTGCAGAGATCTCAAAGGCTAAAAATATGGCGCTTGCCGACGGAACAGTTCCTGTAGGACAGTACACCAGAGCAGCACTGATAAATTCAAAAATGGTTGAAGGTGATGCTTCAAATCCACAGGCTATTTCAGATTCTGATATCTCAAAGGCACTTGACGGTCTGGAAATAAACAGCTGTGCCAATGTAGGTGCGGTTGCATCTGCCGTAGCTGAGGGCGCAAATGAGATAGGAACAGTTTATTACTCAGATACATTCGGATACGAGAACCAGCTTGATATTATAGAAAAGCTTCCAAACAGCTTAACAGGCGATGTCATCTATCCGATAGCAGCCTTAAAGGGAGACAGCACCACATCAGATGAGCTTGAAGCAGCGAAGGAATTTATCGCATACCTTCAGACAGATGAGGCAATGTCAGTATTTGAGAAATATCATTTTTCGGTAAAGGAATAATGGGACAGATTGATTTTTCACCGCTTTGGGTAACATTAAAAACAGGAATAGTAGCGTCAGTTTTTTCTTTTTTTATAGGAATAGCTTTTGCTGAGCTTGTCATAAACACAAAGGGCAGAGTGAGGGCATTCTGGGATGGACTGCTGACACTTCCGATGGTACTGCCGCCTACCGTGGCTGGATACATTCTTTTAAGGATTTTCAGCACAAGGCGTCCTTTTGGAAGCTTTTTAAGCCATAGCATGGGGATACAGGTAGTACACACGTGGCTTGGCTGTGTGGTGGCAGCAACCATCATTGCACTCCCTCTCATGTACAGAAATGCGAGAGCGGCATTTGAGCAGATAGATGAAAATGTCATATATGCGGCGCGTACTCTCGGCATAAGTGAGTGGAAGATTTTCTGGAAGATACGTCTGCCGATGGCAAAGCCCGGCATCATTTCGGGTGTTACGCTGGCCTTTGCCAGAGCTATCGGTGAGTACGGTGCCACATCGATGCTTGCCGGAAATATAGCAGGAAAAACCTCGACAATATCACAGCAGATAGCAATGGTCGTCCAAAGCGGTGATTATGCCACAGCGGGCTTCTGGTGCATAGTAATCATAGCGATTTCGTTTGCATGCCTTGTATCGATAAATATGATATGCGGCAAAAGCAAGGGCATAAAGAGAAAGAGAAAAAATAATGTCGCTCATAGTAAAAATAAAAAAACAGTTGGATAATTTCATGCTCTCGGTTGACATGGAGATTACGGACGAGGTTGTGTCCGTAATCGGTATGTCGGGATCAGGAAAGAGTATGACATTAAAGTGCATAGCAGGGATAGAGACACCGGATTCAGGCTTTATATCATTAAACGGCCGTGTGCTGTATGATTCGAAAAAGCGTATAAATCTGCACCCGGGTAAGCGCAGGGTAGGCTATCTGTTTCAGGACTATGCATTATTTCCCACAATGACTGTGATGGAAAATATATGCATAGCAATGGGTCAGCGTAACGAGGAAAAAGTGAAGGGCTGGCTGAAGAGGTATGGGCTTGAGGGCATGGCATACACATATCCCAACCATCTCTCCGGTGGTCAGAGGCAGCGCGTGGCAATGCTTCGCATGCTTGCGGCTAAGCCGGAGTGCATACTGCTCGATGAGCCTTTTTCGGCACTGGATGAGCATGTAAAAAGAAGCATGGAATCAGAGCTTATGGAGATGCTGACAGATTTTAACAATCCTGTTATTTTTGTGTCACACAATCGCGATGAGGTGTATCGCCTGGCCGAGCGTATCGGAAGCATGGAGAGAGGTGTACTGAGTACAGTCCGTGACAAAAAAGATTTCTTCATGCGGCCTATGTCTGTGGAACAGGCACTGCTTGTGGGCTGCAACAATATATCAGAGGTAAAATGGCAGGATAAGCATCATTTGCATGCTGTGGAATGGGATAGTGTATTTGAGGTCACTGATGAGCAGCTTGAACAGACTGCAATGAGTATGGACGGCATATCGCACATAGGTGTTTTCCCACAGGATATTATAATATCTGCAGGCAAAACAAAAACGGCACTTGCATATGCTGATAAAAATATAATCAGGATTAAAGATTATAAAATGATTGAAGAGTTGAAAAGCTGGGAAGTATTGTGTAAATTAAATAACGATTCAATAATTTACGCAAGCCTTCCGAGGCATACAGAAGCAAATATGCTTAGCAAAAATATAAATGATGAGCTTTATATAAAGAATTTTTATCTGCTTGGATGAGAAGTAAATGAGGACATACTATGATTTACCTGGACAATGCTGCCACAACAATTAAAAAGCCGGATGCGGTATATGATGCAGTACTTGATGCAATGAAGCACTGCGGCAATTCCGGGCGCGGGGCATCGGATGCATCGCTTGATGCGTCGAGGAAAATATATGAGGCCAGAATGTGTCTTACAGAATTTTTCGGCGGAGATGATGCGGCCAGACTCGTTTTTACGGCAAATGCCACTGAGGCACTAAACATTGCAATCCACGGACTGTTTGAGCCGGGGGAGCATGTGATTACAACACAGCTCGAGCATAATTCTGTGCTCAGACCTCTTTATATGCAAAGGGAGCGGGGCGTGGGTGTGGATATTGTACCATGCAGTGATGCAGGCATAAAAAGGGGGATAATTTCCCCGTCGGACATAGAGGCTTTAATCCGTCCGGATACAAAAGCCATTGTATGCACACATGCTTCAAATCTCACAGGCAACGTGGTGGATATTAAGTCGATAGGGCAAATCGCACGAAAGCATAACCTTTTATTTATAGTCGATGCATCGCAGACAGCCGGTGTGATTCCGATAGATGTAAAAGACATGAATATTGATGTGCTCTGCTTCACAGGCCATAAGGGGTTGATGGGACCGCAGGGCACCGGAGGACTTTATGTGGGAGAGAGAGCAGATATAAAGCCGTTTAAGAGCGGTGGCACCGGCGTGCTAAGCTTTCTTGAGAGCCAGCCTGAGGAGCTTCCGACAAGACTTGAGGCCGGTACATTAAACGGTCCGGGAATCGCAGGGCTTTTAACAGGTGTCATGGAGCTTGAGAAAATCGGCCTCGACAATATATACGCTAAAGAGCATGAGCTGATGCAGGCATTTATGGGAAAAATAAAGACAATCCCGGGAATCAGGATATATGGAGATTTCGATATGCTGCCCGACAATGGTATGCACTGTGCGATTGTTTCAGTAAATATAGCTGATATGGACTCGGCGGAGGTGTCAGACATACTTATGAATGAGTATGGCATTGCAACAAGGAGCGGTATACACTGCGCACCACTGATGCATAAATTCTTTGGAACACAAAAACAGGGTATGGTGAGATTCTCATTTTCATATTATAATACAGTTGATGAGATAAATGAGGCCGCTGAAGCGCTTATGCAGATTGCGGCATTGCGATAAATAGTATTAAACAATTGAAAGGAGCAAAAATGCCACAGGAAATAGTGTTTTGCAAGGGCGGTGGCTGTACCGCAAAGCTTGGTCCGGATTTGTTAAGTCATGTTTTAGCAAAGCTGCCAAGGGGTGAAAAAGACAGCAATCTGCTCATCGGATATGATAGCTGTGATGATGCGGCAGTGTACAAAATTTCAGATGACACGGCGGTAGTCCAGACGCTTGATTTTTTTCCGCCGATGGTTGATGATCCGTATACGTTTGGACAGATAGCGGCTGCAAATGCGCTCAGTGATATCTATGCGATGGGCGGCACAGTAAAGACCGCATTGAACATCGTCTGTTTCCCTGAGAAAATGGATCTGAATATACTTGGCAAAATAATGCAGGGCGGTGCCGATAAGGTGATAGAGGCAGGCGGCACACTTGCGGGCGGCCATTCTATAGCAGACAGTGATGTAAAATACGGACTTTCAGTCATGGGTACGGTCCACCCGGAGCATATTTACAGCAACAATACAGGGCAGCCGTCAGATGTGCTTATACTTACAAAGAAACTCGGAGTGGGGCTTGTATGCAACGCAAACCGCGTCGGGGAAGCTCCGTTAGGTGCAATTGAGGATGCGGTAAGCTCTATGACCACACTGAATAAGGCAGCATCCGAAATCAGTCATGCTTTCGATATACATGCATGCACGGATGTCACGGGATTTAGCTTTTTAGGGCATCTGAGTGAGATGTTAAATGATGATATAACAGCACTTATCGACTCGATTTCCATCCCGGTCATTACCGGAGCACTGCGATGCGCAGATGAGTTTTTCCTCACGGCAGCGGCCCAGCGCAACAGAAACCATGTAGGTGATAAGGTGTGCTTTGCAAAAAATATACCTTTTTCAATGGAGGAGGTACTTTTCGATCCGCAGACCTCCGGAGGATTGCTGTTTGCAGTAAAAGCCTCTGAGGCAGATGCATTTTTGCATGAGCTTAAAGCCGCAGGGCTCCCGGCTGCAAAGGTGGGACGATTTGTTAAGCGTCGCGATGTGCCGATATATGTGAACTGATTTTAAGTTGCCATAGCTTATGCAAATTTGCTGACAGGCTGCATGCCCTGCATTCTGAGGGCTGACGAGTTGAAATAACATAGGGAGGATTATAAATATGATAACAGTAAATGCAATAGGGGATACATGTCCGATCCCGGTTGTAAAGACAAAGAAGGCGATAGAGGCTCTCACACAGCCGGATACGGTGGAGACACTTGTGGACAATGAAGTTGCAGTGGAAAATTTAAAAAAGATGGCTGCACAGAAGGGCTATAGCTGTGATAGCAGTAAGCTCGACGACGGAAGCTACAGCGTAAAGCTGACAATTGAAGCTGTAAATGCCGATGAGCTTTCGGATACAGACGAGGCTTCACAGTATGCATGCAGGCCGGCCGCAGATAACAGGGTTGTTGTAATCCGCTCTTCATATATGGGAGAGGGCAGCGAGGAGCTTGGCAAGGTACTTATAAAGGGCTTCATCTACGCACTTTCGCAGCAGGACAACCCGCCTGAAACCATGCTTTTCTACAATGGAGGAGCGAAGCTGACCTGTGAGGGCTCAGAGTCACTTGAGGATTTAAAGGAGCTTAAGAGCCGTGGGGTGAAAATTTTTACCTGCGGAACATGCCTGAACTACTATGAGCTGTCAGATAAGCTTGCAGTCGGAGAGGTGACCAACATGTATGATATCGCAGAAAAGATGGCTGGGGCATCTCTTATTGTAAGTCCGTAGAGTTATACAAGGTGTGAGGTAATGGATAAAAATTTGGCAAGAGAAAAGAAAAAACGGCTAATCATCACCTTCGAGACTAACACAGCACCGTTGAAGCTTGATATCAAGGGCAAGGCATGTGGTATTCCGGGACGCACGATTCCTCTTCCGTCTGTCATATCGGCGGGCTGCGGGCTGGCATGGAGAGCAGAGCTTTCTGACAGGGAGTGCCTCATAGCCTTTATGAAGGAGCATGACATCAGGTGGGAAGCGATGTATGAAATCGAAATGAGGTAACTGATAGTTACCTATATAGCAGGATAACAGGAGAAAAATATGTTTTATTACAATCAATATGTGAGGGCGCAAAGCCTTGATGAAGCTTATGAGCTTTATCAGAAAAAACCGAATTTTGTGCTGGGCGGCATGCTCTGGCTCAAAATGAAAAATAAGACGCTTGGCACGGCAATTGACCTGTGCGATCTCGGACTTGACCAAATTGATGAGGATGAGAACGAGTTTAGAATCGGTGCATATGCAACACTCAGGCAGATAGAGACACATGAAGCACTGAATGCATATACACACGGCGCAATCGCAGAGTCGGTCAGACACATTGTCGGAGTGCAATTTAGAAATGTGGCAACTGTCGGAGGAAGCATCTGGGGCAGATTCGGATTTTCAGATGTCATGACGATTTTCAGGGCACTGGGAGCAAAGGTGCAGCTTCACAAGGCGGGAATTATGGATTTGGACGAGTTTGCGGCACTTCCAAGAACAACGCGCGATGTGCTTGTGTCAGTAATAGTACCGAAAAATGCAAAGGGCGTAGTATACTTAAGCCAGAGAAACCAGTCAACAGACTTTCCGGTGCTCACATGTGCAGTGGCAAACAGAAGCGGCAGGTATGTGGCGGTTATCGGAGCATCACCATATATGGCAGAGCCTGTGTGGGATGAGGAGGGCATACTCGATGGCATAGCAGATGCAAAGACAGACAGTAATGCAGCTTTGACAGATAACTCCGAAAACAATGCAAAAATAGATAAATTTGCCGAATATGTTGCAGAGCATATCCGTTTTGGAAGCAATATAAGGGCAGGCGCTGAGTACAGAGAGATGATCTGCAGGGTGCTTACACGCCGCGCTGTTACACAGTCGCTTGACATCTGCGATGATATAATGTAATTGTCGCCAGTCACATGTAAGGTAAACATAATTTTGGCAGCTCTATTAGTGCGATGGCGTCAATGCATTAGCATTAAGAACGAGTATTAAGCACGAGCATTAAATAGGAAGGAATTCATATATATGGATGTTAAAATAAAATTAAATGGAAAGTTAATAACCGACTCGGTAGACCAGGATATGGTCCTTTTAGACTTTTGCCGTAAGCACAATTGCTTTTCGGTGAAGAGAGGCTGTGAGTCAGGCAACTGTGGTCTTTGTACAGTGCTTCTGGATGGAAAGCCTGTGCTGTCATGCAGCACGCCGATAGGCAGGGCAGACGGCAGAGCGGTGGACACCCTCGAGGGACTTGAGGAGGAAGCTAAGCAGTTTACAGGATTTTTTGCTGCACAGGGAGCGGATCAGTGCGGCTTCTGTAATCCGGGGTATATTGTAAATATTGTGGCGCTTCTGAGAGAAAATCCTGACCCGACTGACGAGGAAATTCTTGAATATCTTTCAGGAAATCTGTGCCGTTGTACAGGATATCAGAGTCAGCTGCGCTCAATCAGAAATTTCTTAAACAGTAAGAAGGAGGGCGCACCTCTTAATCTTGAGGCAGGCGTCTATGGAGAGGATATCGGAAAGGAGTGGCAGGATGAGCACAAATCAAACTAACGAAAACAGCTTCAACCGCGCCAGAAGGGATTACCACGCAGTTGGAAAATGTATACCTAAAAAGGATTCGAGCCAGCTTTTACTCGGAAAGCCGGTATTTACTGATGATATCACACCGCGTGATGCGCTTGTCATAAAGCTTCTGAGAAGCCCGTATGCAAATGCAATTGTCGAGGATGTAAAGACAGATATCGCTCTTAAGGTGCCGGGCATGGTCGCAGTATACACCTGGGAGGATGTTCCGAAAAAGCGTTTTTCTATCGCAGGCCAGACTTTTCCGGAGCCGTCACCATATGACAGATTAATCCTTGACCGTCATGTGAGAAGCGTAGGTGACGCCGTCGCTATAGTGGTCGGAGAATCTGAAAAGGCGGTGGACAAGGCTCTTAACATGATAAAAGTAAAGTACACGGTGCTTGAGCCGGTGCTTGACTTTAGAAAGTCGCTGGATAACAAGGTGCTCGTGCATCCTGAGGATGACTGGTCATCCAGCATAGATACAGGCGATGTAAAGCGCAATCTCATTCATCACGAGGAGGATGAGCATGGAAACGTGGAGAAAATTCTGTCAGAGTGTGATGAGATAATTGAGCACACATATCGCATAAAGGCAGCGCAGCAGGCATATATGGAGACCTGCAGGGCATACTGTGAGATAGACAGATACGGCAGACTTCACTGTATCAGCTCGACACAGATAGTTTTCCACCTGCGCCGAATACTGGCAAATGCACTCGATATTCCAAAGTCTATGGTGCGCGCTGAAAAGCCGCGTATCGGAGGAGGCTTTGGTGCCAAGCAGACAGCGGTCTGTGAGGTATATCCGGCATTTGTTACCTGGAAGACAAAGCGTCCGAGCAAGATAATCTACAGCAGAAAAGAGTGTCAGACTATCGCGTCACCGCGTCATGAGATGGAAGTTACCGTGCGTCTTGGAGCGATGAAAGATGGTCATATAAGGGCGATAGATCTTTATACGCTGTCAAATGGTGGAGCATACGGAGAGCATAGCACTACAACAGTAGGACTTTCCGGTCATAAATCGCTTCCACTTTATACAGGAGGCTGCGAGGCAACAAGATTTTCGTGCGATGTTGTGTATACAAACGTGCAGGCGGCAGGAGCATACAGAGGCTATGGAGCCACACAGGGCATATTTGCACTTGAATCAACCGTCAATGAGCTCGCAGAAAAGCTGCATATAGACCCGGTTGAACTTCGTTTGAAAAATATTGTACGCGAGGGCATGTTTATGCCGGCATATTTTGGCGAGACAGCAAATGCATGTGCACTTGACAGATGTATAATGCACTGCGCGGACAATTTCCACTGGGCAGAAAAGTATCCTGTCCGCGATATGGGAAATGGCAAGGTTCGTGCGGCAGGCATGGCACTTGCAATGCAGGGCTCCTGCATATCCAATGTAGATGTCGGCTCGTGTACCTTAAAGCTTTCAGACTGTGGCACCTACAATATGATGATAGGCGCGGCAGACATGGGAACAGGCTGTGATACAATACTTGCGCAGATGGCGGCTGAGGTGCTCGACTGTGAGCCGGATGATATAACAGTGTTTGGAGCGGATACAGATGCTTCTCCTTATGACTCGGGTTCATATGCCTCATCAACCACCTACATCACAGGAATGGCCACACAGAATGCAGCACTTGAGCTTCGTGAAAATATAAAGAAAATCGGTGCACAGCTGCTGGGCTGTGCTGCATCAGAGGTGGATTTCGACGGTAAAGAGGTGTATATCATAAATCCGGACGGTGCAGACAATGGGGCAGTTTCCGTAAGTCTTTCCGATATAGCAACAAAAGCACAGGTCAACAACACGATACCTGTAGATGTCACCGCCACATATTCATCACCTGTTTCACCGCCTCCATACATGGTAGGAATGGTCGAGATAGAGCTTGATAAGGAGACAGGAGCAGTTAAAATACTTGATTATCAGGCTGTCGTGGACTGTGGAATTCCGGTCAATCCAAACCTTGCGCGTGTACAGACAGAGGGTGGCATAGGTCAGGGAATCGGCATGGCACTTTATGAGAATGTTACCTACAATGCCGGTGGTAAAATCGCAGAAAATGATTTCATGCAGTACAAGATACCGACACGACAGGATGTGGGACATATCAACGTTGAATTTGAGACAAGCTATGAGCCTTCAGGCCCATTTGGAGTCAAGTCAATCGGCGAGATAGTTATCAATACACCGGCTCCTGCACTGGCACATGCCATTTATCGCGCAACAGGTGTGTGGCACAGGACAGTTCCGTTTACTCCTGAGAAAATACTTATGGGAATGGCAGACCCTGACTGGCAAGAGAAGGACCTTAGAGTGAAATGATTCATATCATATACATGGCGGCTGGAAACAGCCGCCGTTTTGGAAGTAACAAGCTGTTTTATGAGCTGAATGGAAAACCTATGTACAGGCATCTGCTTGACAACTTGATAGAAATTAAGGATAGATATAATAAATTAAAAAATATCGGAACTAATGAGCCTTTAGACAGTGATGAAATGGATGCTGATACTGTTATTGATACTTATATTGGCACAGACATCGGTTTATCAAAAAAGCTTGCGACAAAAAATGCAGAATCGAATAACCCGGTCATAGATATAACCGTCGTTACACGTTACCGGGAAATACTGGACTATTGCGCATGTATCCCGGATTGCCATGCAGTCTTAAGTCAGGACAGCGAAAAAGGCATATCCTACACCATAAAAGCAGGAATTATGGCGGTGCAGGAGCAGAAAAAGACTGGTATGCAGGACTACTACATGTTTGCAGTAGCTGACCAGCCATATTTAAAAAGTCAAAGCGTGATTAAATTAATAGATAAAGTGCTTGAAAATAAAGGAAATATGAAATCAGTTTTTTCACTTCGCTGTGGAGATACCGTAGGTAATCCGTGTGTATTTCATTCATCGCTTATCCCGCAGCTTTTATCACTGGAGGGTGATAAGGGTGGCAGAAGTGTGGCAAAGAAGTATGACTGTGTATATGTGGATATCGCAGATGAGCGTGAGCTGACGGATATAGATACCTTATCAAATTCAAAACATACCGTGACATTATAAAAGCTATTATGAAAGCTATTATGAAAGAGCACTGTATCAGTGCATATCGAATGTATATTTTATTCAAATTCCCATATACTACCTCCAAAGCATGAATGCAAATGCAAAAAAGTAACCGGAGGACAATAAAGTGAAAATCACAGGATTGACCAGAAGAGTAGATTCCCTCGGCAGAATAGTCATACCAAAGGAGCTTCGCAGGATGCTGCATATAAAAGAGGGAAGCCCACTGGAAATATATATGGATGCGGACGAGACGATAGTGCTAAAGAAGTATTCGCAGGTAGGAAGCCTGAAGAATATATCACAGGCATATGCACAGAGCCTGTCAAAGGTAACAGGAGCCATGGTATGTGTGGCGGATAGGGATGAGATAATAGCGGCAGCCGGCAAAAACCACAAAAATTATATAGGCAAGGCTTTGTCAAAAGAGCTCGAGAATATTATGGATAAGAGAAAAAGTGTATTGTACAGTAAAAAAGACGATACCCTGATACCTGTGGTAAAGGACGATAAAGCTGACTGTGAAGCGCAGGCAATAGCAGTAATAGTGCATGATGGTGATAGCGCGGGAGCCGTTATACTGTGTGTTTACGATGAAAAAGCCGATAAGTCTGAGATTGCCGAAAAGCTGGCGGGTGCAGCAGCAGAATTTCTGGCTGACCAGCTTGGCTAGAGATAGCAAAAAGCATTGTAAAAAACTATTTACTTGACTACAACAGTAATAAAGATGTAAAATAGCGAGATAAAGGGAGCAGATGGCTTCCTTTTGTGCTATAAAGGTATAATAGAAAATTAAGCAATTATTAATTATCTGATGTAGAGGCATTGTAGTATAATAGACAGTACATATTGGATATAGTTGTCAATTATCTATAAAGTATGCCGATATACAATGGTATACCGATAGTTTGGAGGTAACGTTTAGAAATGGCAAAACAGAAAAAGAAAAAGAAGAAAAAGCAGCATCGCGTTTTCTGGTTTTTCATAAAGCTTCAGATTTTTCTGATGGTACTGATTCTCGGTGGATTATGCTTTTATTACTTTGGAGGCTATGCAGACAAGGTGGCGAAGCTTCACTCAGAGGCGGTAGAGCTCGTGCAGAAATCTGACAAAAACACATTTTTACCGGCGCGCACGAGTACGCTCTACGATACAAACGGTGATGAGATATCCGAGACGGCCACTACCAAAAAGGCTGACTATGTGAAGTATGAGGATATACCGCAGAACTTCGTAAACTGCATGGTCAGTATCGAGGACAAGAAGTTCTATAAGCACAATGGTGTGGACCTAAAGGCAATAGTGCGTGCCGCAAAGTCAATTATAAAAAACAAGAGAATTACCCAGGGTGGCAGTACCATCACGATGCAGCTCGCCCGAAATATTTATCTGGATACGAACAAGAACTGGCAGCGAAAAGTCAAGGAAATGTTCATAGCGATGGCGCTTGAAAAGAAATATTCCAAGAATGATATTATGGAGTTCTACCTGAATAATGTCTATTTCATGAACGGATATTATGGTATTCAGGCAGCGTGCCATGGCTATTTTAACTGTGAGCTTTCGGATCTTGATTTGTCGCAGACTGCCTTTTTGTGTGCGATTCCGAACAGCCCGACATACTATGACCCGATAAACAACAAGGATCATACATTGACACGTCGCAATCTCATATTGAAAAATCTAAGGGAAGATGGCAAAATCACACGGCAGGAATATGAGGCCGCCATAAACGAGGAGATAACCCTCAACATGCCTGAGAAGGATGACACGGTCAAGTACAATTATGTGGATACCTATGCATATTACTGCGCTACGAGGGCGCTCATGGAGAATGAGGGCTTCAAGTTCAAGTATTACTTTGACTCAGACGATGAAGAAAAGGAGTATGATGCTTCATATGATGAGATGTATTCATATTGTCAGAAAAAGCTATACTCAGACGGTTACAAGATTTATACATCAATTGATCTGACTATGCAGCAGCAGCTTCAGGATTCAATTGACCTGACGCTTTTGGACTTTACAGACACGACCGATGATGGCACATTTAAGTTGCAGAGTGCTGCAACCTGTATAGACAACGACACAGGCGAGGTGGTTGCAATAGTTGGTGGACGAAGCCAGGATGCGGTCAGTCATACGCTAAATCGTGCTTTCCAAAGCCATCGTCAGCCGGGAAGCTCAATCAAGCCGCTCATTGTGTATACACCATCATTTGAGCGTGGTAAGACACCGGATACCATCGTAAATGACCACAAGTTTGATGGAGGACCGTCTAACTCGGGTGATTCATATTACGGTGATGTGACTATCAGGTTTGCCGTTCAAAAGTCACTGAATACTGTAGCATGGCAGCTATATGATGAGCTCACGCCAAAGGTAGGCTTACAGTATCTCAAGGATATGAATTTTACCAATATTGTAAAGGATGACTATGTCACAGCAACAGCACTTGGAGGTTTTACAACAGGTGTATCCACACTGGAGATGGCATCTGCATATTCAACACTTGAGAACGATGGAATGTACAGGAATCCGACATGTATTAAGTCGATTGTAGATTCTGACAACAATATCATATATACATCATCGCAGAAGGATACCGTCATATATACAGAGACAGCATCACGTATGATGACAGATGTCATGACAGATGTTATGAAATCAGGAACCGGACGTAGCGCTAATCTGGACAATGGCATGCCTTGCGCCGGCAAAACCGGAACCACAAACGATAAGAAGGATGGCTGGTTCTGTGGCTTTACCAGATACTACACCACATGTGTATGGGTAGGCTGCGATATGCCTGAGACAGTCAAAAAACTGACAGGAAGCTCTTACCCGGCAGAAATATGGAAGAACTACATGGATCAGATACATGCTGACCTTACACCAATAGATTTCCTGCCATATGCCCAAATATCGGATGATTATCAGGACAGCCAGGATACACCTGCCGATGACCAGACGCAGAATAATCCTACAGATCAGACTGTGACCACACCTGATGCAGGAACCACCACACCGGATCAGACCACAACAGACCCGAATAAGACAGATGCTGCTGGTGGAAATCATGAAAAAACACCTACTACACCATCAGAAAATCCATCAGGTGGAGCCGGAGACAGTGGTTCAGCCGGAGGCACAGGTGGAGCTGGAGACAGTGGTTCAGCCGGAGACACAGGTGGAGCCGGAGACAGTGGTTCAACCGGAGGTGCAGGTGGGGCTGGAGGCAGTGGTTCAACCGGAGGTGCAGGTGGAGCCGGAGGCAGCGGTTCAACCGGAGGCACAGGTGGAGCTACCGGTGGTACCACCGGAGGCGGAGCAGCCCAGTAGATTTTCTTTGCGGTGCTGTCGGGAGTTGTGTTCTTTGCAGCATACGCATCTGTCACGATAGGAAACAAGACGATAGATGCGCTCATATATTCAGTGACCTACAACGGCTCATACCTTGCAGTAGAGGAAATTATCACAATCATAGTGATATCAATCCCACCGGTTAAGAAGGCGCTCGACTATGTGAAGCAGATGGCGAACAGCCGGTAGATAATCTATATTTAAATAATTAAAATATGTAAAAAAGAGCAGAATAGGTAGAAATACTTGTCCTGCTCTTTTTAGTATTCGAAAAAAGTAAAATAAAACACTCGAAAAATATAAAATAAAACATTAGAAAAATACAAAACAAAACACTCGAAAAACATAAAATAACCTTGTATAATCTGTGAATTAAATGGTATAATAACCATGAAGGGAGCAGATATTTATGGAATATATAAGCAGAATTGTTGATGATGTGATAGATAGAAAAACAGAGGCATTTAATGCAGTGAGCATCACAGGACCAAAAGGATGTGGAAAGACAAGAACAGCAAGAGAACGATGTAAAACTGTTATTGAATTTCAGGATGAAGACAAGAGAGAGGGGTATCTTGCAGTAGCAGAAACTGCACCTAAGCTCTTTTTAAAGAATCCTAAGCCAATACTGTTTGACGAGTGGCAGGATGCCCCAAAGATATGGGGAACAATAAGAAAAGCGTGCGATGACAATCCGGAGAGTGTAGGAGAGTTTTATCTGACAGGCTCATCAAGTAAGAAGATTAATACACCCCATACAGGTACAGGACGAATAACAGAGGTTACGATGTACCCTATGACTTTGTTTGAGACAGGAGAATCAAACGGAAGCATATCGTTGTTTAAATTATTAGAAGATGAAGCATATGATATTGATGGACTTACCACAGATATAAAGCTTGAGGATTTGTTTTTTGCGGTCTGTAGAGGTGGATGGCCGAGATGCATGGCACTTTCAAAGGACAGTGCAAAGCTTGAAATAGCTAAGGATTATTATAGGCAGATTTATCAGAAGGACATATCAGCGATTGATGGAGTAAACAGAAATCCGGAATGGGCAAGGACACTGCTTTGGTCGTATGCCAGAAATATGGGTACTACAGCAAAACGCAAGAATATATTTTCAGATGTAAAAGCCACACAGAATGTTACAGATGTAACGCTTTCTTCATATATAGATGCTCTGGAGCTATTGTATGTTGTAAAGGATATAGATGCCTGGACACCGCATTTGCGTTCGAAAACAGCTATCAGAGCTGCCAAAAAGCATATATTTGTTGATCCCTCTATAGGATTGGCTGCGCTTGGTGTTAATCCGGACTATTTTATCAACGATTTGGATCTATTTGGGCATGTATTTGAAAATATGGTGCTTAGAGATTTACTTGTATTTGCTGAAAAGCACAATGCCAGAGTGATGCATTATACAGATGATATGGGCGTAGAAGCAGATGCAGTCTATCAGTTGGAGGACGGCCGTTATGCGCTTATTGAAATAAAAACCGGAGTGAACAAGATTCCGGAAGCGGAAAAATCCTTGCTGCGATTCAAGGATATTATCTTAAAATATAATGAGAAAGCATTGGAAAAAGAAAAACATCCACGTGATGTATATAAAGAACCATCGGCACTGATTGTGATTTGCGCAAATGCAACCATGGCATATACCACGGAGTCAGGAGTTCGGGTTGTGCCGGTTGGGTGTTTGAGAGATTAATATAGAGCAGACTGTAAAATTGAGCTGACCACTCATAATTACAGTCTGTTTTTTATTGTATATTATTGTCACAGTGTAAGGGAGCAGGCGGGCAGAAAATTGCCCATCCAATGAGTTTGTACGAAGCTGCTTAGAGGCTGTTGGAATTGTAATAGGTACACAGCAGCGCACGTGCATGGAAGCACGGGCGAGGCGTTACCGCGCCAAGGACGGCGCGTAAAAGCCGGCTGCGTCAGGCATAGAAAACCTGACTTACAATTCTTACAGCCTCTTGGCTGCTGGTAGGAGACGTTTTGGATGGGTAATTTTCTGCCCACCTGCTCCCGTACCATATAAAAAATGAAAAATAAAAATACTTTGACTTGACAACTATTTAAAATGTGATATACTTTCACTGTCAAATGATTTGATAATGAAAATATTTGACATGCAAACTAGTGCAAATATACCAGCACACAAAACCGAAAATAAACACAGAAAAAGGAGAACAGAAATATGTTGGAGAAAATCAAGGAAATCGTAGCAGATCAGTTAGGAATTGACGAGGATGATATCAAATTAGAGTCAAACTTCAAGGAGGATCTTGAGGCAGATTCATTAGATCTTTTCGAGCTTGTAATGGCACTCGAGGAGGAGTACGGAGTAGAAATCCCTTCAGAGGATTTAGAGAAAATCGCAACAGTAAACGACATCATTGAGTATCTTAAGAACAAAGGTGTAGAGGCTTAAAAGACATGGAGACAAGAATAACAAAGCTTCTTGGAATCAAATATCCGGTCATTCAGGGTGGCATGGCATGGGTAGCAACCCATGAGCTTGCCAGCGCTGTGTCCAATGCAGGCGGACTTGGCATCATCGGAGCAGGCGGAGCCCCGGCTTCATGGGTAAAGGAGCAGATAGTCGCTGCAAAGAAGGAGACAGATAAGCCGTTCGGAGTCAACCTCATGCTTATGAATCCGGAGGCCGATGAGATAGCAAAAATCATCGCCGAGGAAAAGGTAAAGGTAGTCACCACCGGCGCAGGAAATCCTGCAAAGTACATGGATATGTGGAAAGAAGCAGGCGTCATCGTAATCCCTGTAGTTGCAAGCGTAGCACTCGCAAAGCTCATGGAGAGAGGCGGGGCAAGTGCAGTAATCGCCGAGGGAATGGAGTCAGGCGGACATATCGGAGCACAGACTACCATGACACTTGTGCCACAGGTTGTTGATGCAGTGAGCATCCCTGTTATCGCAGCAGGCGGAATTGCAGACAACAGAGGCTTTAATGCGGCATTTGCACTCGGTGCGGAGGCAGTCCAGATGGGTACACGCTTTGTCACCGCAAAAGAATCGATAGTACATGAAAACTATAAGCAGAAGGTCATTAAGGCCAAGGATATAGATTCTGAGGTTACAGGAATGAGCACAGGTCATCCGATCAGAGTACTCAGAAACAAGATGACCAGACAATATCTCAAGCTGGAAAAGGAAGGAGCTCCATTTGAAGAGCTCGAAAAAATGACACTTGGCGCACTCAGAAAAGCCGTTGTAGACGGAGATACCGTATATGGCAGCGTCATGGCAGGTCAGAGCGCAGGCCTCGTAAAGAAAGAGGAAACCTGCAAAGAAATCATTGAGGATGTAGTGGGACTGAACAAATAGACAGTATTCACTTTTACATGCAAATTTAAGGATACCGGGTCGCCTGGAAAGAGTGGCTTACGGTATCCTGTCAGAAATAAGGAGAAACCGAAAATGGGTAAGAGAGTATTTATGTTTCCCGGACAGGGCTCACAGTATATAGGAATGGGTAAGGAGTTTTACGATACAATGCCAAATGCAAAGGCAGTAATCGACCTTGCCAGTGAACAGACAGGCTTGGATATTCCGGCATTATGCTTTGAGGAAAATGACAAGCTGAATATTACAGAGTACACACAGATATGTATGCTTGCAGTTGAGGCAGCTATATATCAGGCAATCATTGACAAAGGTATCACACCTGATGTCACAGCAGGCTTAAGCCTTGGGGAATATGGTGCTCTCATCGCATCAGGAGCCATGACTATGGCAGATGCATTCGCAGTTGTCAGAAAAAGAGGAATCTACATGCAGGAGGCAGTTCCTACAGGTGGAGCCATGACAGCGGTTTTAGGACTTGATCCGCAGGTCATTGAGGATATCTGCAAAAAGACAGCAGATGAGACAAATTCAGTGGTATCGGTAGCCAACTATAACTGCCCGGGACAGATTGTTATCACAGGAGAAAAGGCAGCAGTAGATGCCGCCGCAGCAGCATGCAGCGAGGCAGGCGCCAAGAGATGCGTACCGCTCAAGGTCAGCGGACCTTTCCATTCAGCTATGCTTAAGGGCGCAGGCGAAAAGCTCGCAGATGCACTTGAGAGTGTAGAAATCCACGATATCAAGGTGCCATATATCACAAACGTCACAGCAGACTATGTGAAGTCACCGGCAGACGTCAAGGATTATCTGACAAAGCAGGTTTCATCGTCAGTACGCTGGCAGCAGACAATCGAGCGCCTTATCGCAGACGGTGCAGATGAGTTTGTGGAAATCGGACCGGGACGCTCACTCAGCGGATTTATGAGAAAGATAAATAGAGACGTAAAAGTCGTAAACATAGACAAACTGGAGGATTTTGAAAAGTATGTTAACAGGTAAAAATGCCCTGGTTACAGGCGCAAGCCGCGGAATTGGAAGACAGATAGCTCTTACACTTGCCGCAGCACATGCCTTTGTAATAGTAAATTATAATGGTTCAAAGGAAAAGGCAGATGCCGTTGTTGCAGAGATAAAGGCAGCAGGCGGTGATGCAGTTTCTTATCAGTGCAATGTTTCTGATTTTGACGAGTGCCAGAATATGATAACAGCGCTCATCAAGGAGTACAAGCACATAGATATCCTCGTAAACAACGCGGGAATCACAAGAGACGGTCTCATCATGAAGATGAGCGAGGCAGACTATGACGCAGTGCTCGACACAAACCTTAAGGGTGCGTTCAACACAATCCGTCACATGTCACGCTATTTCTTGAAGCAGAAATCAGGAAGAATTATCAATATTTCATCAGTTTCCGGAATACTCGGAAATGCAGGACAGGCCAACTACAGCGCAAGCAAGGCAGGAGTTATAGGACTCACAAAGGCTGTAGCCAGAGAGCTTGCCAGCCGGGGAATCACAGCAAACGCAGTGGCACCGGGCTTTGTAGAGACAGAGATGACAGATGTGCTTGCCGATGCGGCAAAGGAGAATCTTTTATCACAGATTCCGCTTGGCAGACCGGGAAACACAAAGGATATCGCAAACGCAGTATTATTTTTAGCATCAGATGCAGCAGGCTACATCACAGGCCAGGTGCTGTCTGTTGACGGAGGAATGGCAATATGAGTAGAAGAGTAGTTGTAACAGGACTTGGAGCAGTAACACCAATCGGAAATAATGTGGACGATTTCTGGACATCGGTAAAGGCCGGAAAAATCGGATTTGACCACATCACAAAATTTGACACAACAGATTATAAATGTCACATTGCAGCAGAGCTTAAGGACTTTAACCCACAGGATTTTATGGACAGAAAGGCTGCAAAGAGAATGGAGCCATTCTCACAGTACGCTGTAGCTGCTGCAAAGCAGGCAATTGATGACAGTGGACTTGACATCGAAAAGGAAGATCCATACATGGTTGGATGTGCCATCGGTTCAGGTATCGGAAGTCTTCAGGCTATGGAGCGCGAGACACAAAAGCTTTATGAAAAGGGACCAAACAGAGTCAATCCTCTGCTTGTTCCGCTTATGATCTGTAACATGGCAGCAGGAAATGTTTCTATCCAGTTCGGTCTCAAGGGAAAGAGTATCAATGATGTAACAGCCTGCGCTACAGGAACAAACACAATCGGTGAGGCATACAGAAGCATCCAGTACGGTGAGGCTGACGTGATGGTAGCCGGTGGTACAGAGGGCAGTGTATGTCCTATCGGAATCGCAGGATTTACAGCACTTACAGCGCTTTCTACAGTAGATGATCCGGCAAAGTGTTCACTTCCGTTTGACAAAAACAGAAGCGGCTTTGTAATGGGTGAGGGCGCAGGAGTTGTTATCCTTGAAGAGCTTGAGCATGCAAAGGCAAGAGGTGCAAAGATTTATGCAGAGGTAGTCGGATACGGCTGCTCATCGGATGCATACCATATCACATCTCCGCAGGAGGATGGCGCAGGTGCAGCAAGAGCCATGACCAATGCCATGAGCGATGCAGGTGTCACACCGGCAGATGTAAAATACATCAATGCTCACGGAACAGGTACACATCACAATGATCTCTTTGAGACAAGAGCAATCAAGCTTGCGTTCGGTGATGAGGCTGCAAATCTTAAAATCAATTCAACAAAGTCTATGATAGGACATCTGCTCGGAGCAGCAGGAGCTGTTGAGTTTATAACATGTGTGAAGGAAATCCAGGATGGATTTATACATAAGACTGTTGGCTATGAGACTCCTGATGAGGAGATTGACCTCAATTACTGCAAGGACAGCTATGAGGAGCCTGTTGAGTATGCACTTAGCAATTCACTGGGATTCGGTGGACATAATGCAAGTATTCTGCTCAAGGCTTATAAATAAATAGCTTCTGCTTTTTAGGGCTTCGCGAATTTAGACTGTGAGGTCCGGTGGAGCACACAGTATATTCCTCATAAAAAATATGAAGTCAGTCACGGCATTTTGCACGGACAGGCTGTGATATGGTGCTAGCGCTTCATGCTATTGGAGTGGATGGAACGCCGTGACAGTTCATATTTTTTATTCAGAACACACTGTGCGCTTCCCGGCTACACGTTATTGAGCGCGAAGCATGTAGATAGTTTGGAGTAAATTGAGAAAGGATAGATGTATATGTCAGTTTTGAATACGCAGCAGATTATGGATATTCTGCCGCACCGCAGTCCGTTTCTTCTCATTGATACGGTTGAGGAACTGGAGCCGGGCGTAAAGTGTGTGGCTAAGAAGAATGTGACTATGAATGAGCCACATTTTATGGGACATTTTCCGGGAAATCCGGTGATGCCGGGAGTGCTTATTATTGAGGCTTTGGCGCAGACCGGTGCAGTTGCCATTCTTTGTCAGGATGAGTGGAAGGGCAAGACTGCATATTTTGCAGGCATCAATAATGCCAAGTTCAAGCAGAAGGTGGTTCCGGGAGATACTCTGGAGCTGACCACTGAGATTATAAAGGTTAAGGGTCCTATCGGTGTGGGCAAGGCTGTTGCCAGGGTAAACGGCAAGGTTGCCTGTATGGCGGAGCTTACATTTGCAATAGGTTAATTGCATAAGGAGACATGATGAAGTTATTCAAGAAGAAAGATAAAAATATAGAGGCTGAAGAGACTTTAGCAAAGAACGCTGAGAGCGCAAAAACAGCCGCAGATGGCAAAAATGCCGGTGCAGCACAGGAAACAAAAGAGGATGTCCCTGAGACAATTGTTTGTCCCAAGTGTGGCAAGACTGTGCTCAAATCAGTTGTAAAACAGCACAAATACGTCTGCTATGAGTGTAATTATTATTTCCGTGTGCGTGCTAAAAACAGAATCAGAATGGTTTCCGACAAGGAAGCATTTGAGCCATGGTTTACAGAGCTTACAACAGGAAATCCTCTCAATTTCCCTGAGTATGAGGAGAAAATTGCAAAGACTCAGGAGAAAACAGGACTTTCTGAGGGCATTGTCATCGGTAAGACAAAGATTTACGGCGAGGAGACAGTGCTTGGTGTAATTGATTCAAGATTTATGATGGGAAGCATGGGTCATGTGGTTGGTGAGAAAATCACAAGCGCATTTGAGCGTGCTACAGAGGAAAGACTTCCGGTTATATTATTCTGCTGTTCAGGCGGTGCCAGAATGCAGGAGGGTATCATTTCGCTGATGCAGATGGCTAAGACTTCAGCCGCAGCAAAGCGTCATTCAGAGGCAGGACTTTTATATGTGCCTGTACTCACAGATCCTACAACAGGTGGTGTGACAGCCAGCTTTGCAATGCTTGGAGACATCATTCTTGCAGAGCCAAAGGCACTTATCGGCTTTGCGGGTCCTCGTGTTATCGAGCAGACCATCGGACAGAAGCTGCCTGAGGGCTTCCAGAGGGCAGAGTTCCAGCTTGAGCACGGCTTTGTGGATATGATAGTTGAGCGTGAGGATTTAAAGAAGACTCTTTACAAGATTTTACGTGCTCACAGACCTACCACTGGCTATGCCAATTTTGATCCGCTTCACTCAGACGACAATTACGAGCCGACAGAGCTTATGAAGGAGCGCGAGGCAAAGGCCAAGCCATTTAAGGTATGGGATAAGGTCAGCGCCGCAAGACAGATTAAGAGACTTGCATCGGTTGACTATATGGACTATATTTTTGATGAGTTTATGGAGCTGCACGGAGACAGATATTTCCGCGATGACCCGGCTATCGTAGGTGGAATCGCATATTTAGACGGCCAGCCGGTCACAGTTATCGGTGTTCACAAGGGAAAAGACCTTGAGGACTGTGCAAAGAGAAACTATGGTATGCCATCACCTGAGGGCTACCGCAAGGCACTGCGCCTCATGAAGCAGGCAGAGAAATTCAACCGTCCGATCATAACCTTTGTCAATACATCAGGAGCTTATCCTGGAATGGAAGCAGAGGAAAACGGACAGGGTGAGGCAATCGCAAGAAACCTTTATGAGATGAGCAGCATCAAGGTGCCAATCCTTTGTCTCATGATAGGAGAAGGCGGAAGCGGCGGAGCTTTAGCTCTTTCTGTAGGAAATGAAGTGTGGATGATGGAAAATGCCACATACTCAATCCTCTCGCCAGAAGGCTTTGCATCTATCCTCTGGAAGGACGGAAAGCGTGCAAAGGAAGCCGCAGAGGTAATGAAGATTACAGCACACGACTTAAAGGAGCTTGATGTCGTGGATGATATAATACCTGAGTTTGGCGGAGCCGACGAGGATGCCCTTTCATCAATCGGAAACTACATGAAGGGCAACATGAAGAAATTCTTGGAAAAAGAAAGCAAATTGACAAAGGACCAGCTCTTGGAGGAAAGATACAAGCGTTTCCGCAAGTTCTAGTCCCGGAAAGGAAATTCTATGAAGATAGTTGGAACAGGAAGCTGCCTGCCACAGAGAGTGGTCTCAAACGATGACCTGGCAGCCATAATGGACACATCTGACGAGTGGATCAGCTCGCGTACAGGAATAAGAAACAGACACATTGCAACTACTGAGACAACCACCTCACTTGCCTGTGATGCAGTAAAAAGTGCGCTGCAGGATGCGGGAATTGACGGAAGTGAGATAGACTTGATAATAGCGGCAAGCGTATCCACAGATAAAATCGTTCCATCGCTCGCATGTCAGATTCAGGCTGAGATAGGTGCAGGCAGTGCAGTGGCATTTGACATAAATGCCGCATGCTCAGGCTTTTTATTCGGGCTTGCCACAGCAGATGCGTATTTTAAGACCGGCAGATTTCACAAGGCAGTCGTAGTGGGAGCAGAGGTTCTTTCAAAAATAATGGACTGGAATGACAGAAGCACCTGTGTACTTTTCGGAGACGGAGCAGGAGCAGCCGTTGTGACAGACGAGGGCGATGCCTTCAAAGGCTTTGTACAGGGCTCTGACGGAAAAGGCGGTGAGGCGCTTGACGGAGACAACCGTCCTGTAGTCAATCCGTTTACCGACAATGGAAAGCAGTCTGCACTCGGTGGCTATGTCACTATGGACGGTCCTGCTGTATACAAGTTTGCGGTAAAGACAGTGCCAAAGGCTATAAATGAGCTGCTTGATGAAATCGGCTGGAGCGCAGATGAGGTGGATGTCTATGTGCTGCATCAGGCCAATATCCGTATTATTGAGTCGGTTGCCAAGAGGCTTAAGCAGCCTATGGACAAATTTCCAACCAATTTACAGCAGTGTGGAAATATTTCTGCGGCAAGTGTGCCGATTTTGCTTGATAAAGTCCGCAAAGATGGTATGATAAAGCATGAGGAAAAAATAATTTTATCAGGCTTTGGAGCAGGACTTACATGGGGAGCCTGCGCCATAGAGTGGCAATAGAAAGAGGTATTTATGACGGCAGATGAAACTTTAAATGAATTATTGGTGTGTCTGTTCAAGGATTTGACAGAGATAGAGGGCAGATGTCTGATAACAGACGAATTTTCTGATATTTCTATCAACGATATGCATATAATAGAGGCAATAGGAGTCGATGAGCCAAAGCGCTCCGGAACCGTAGCCAAGCTTATGTCTATCACTCTGGGCACACTGACAAAGGCAATAGATGGTCTCACCCGCAAGGGATACGTGAACCGTATCCGCAGTGAGGAGGATAAGCGTGTGGTAAAGCTCTCACTCACCGGCAAGGGAAAGAGTGCATACTATCATCATGAGCAGTTTCACCGTCATATGATAGAGCATATAAAGGACGATCTTTCGGATGACGAAATGAAAGTTCTTATAACTTCACTTGCAAAACTCTCGGATTATTTCAAGGTGGTATATTCCGATGATGAGGAGAATCAGTACCAAAACTGGGATAATATAAATGAAGATAATAAATCTGTCTCTTATACACATCTCCGAGCCCACGAG
>ENA-UAHN01000084-UAHN01000084.1-human-gut-metagenome-genome-assembly--contig:-NODE-84-length-25449-cov-7.484878_pt1 | contig 25449 bp, 19 predicted proteins | sample MGYA00244409_ERZ654369 | MGnify/ENA primary metagenome ERZ654369 (study PRJEB26926, sample SAMN06165271) | human gut metagenome | biome: ENVO:00009003; feature: ENVO:2100002; material: ENVO:00002003... | reverse complement strand
TCTTTCTTCCATGATACTATGCCTCCTCAATCTTTATCGTAATTGTGCGGGGATTTTCCGTTTCGATGAGCTGCTTCTTCTGCAGCACCACCTGCTCCATCTCACCCGGTGCCATTACAGGGTGCTTGCGGTGCTGTAATTGTTTATCATCCAGATATACCGCAATATAACAATTCTTATACACAGCTCCAACTCGAAATCTAACCGTTGCAGTATCATCCATCTGTGCAGTATTTATAGTGCTTGGGACAGTATATCTGACTCCGCCTGTAGCAGTTATCGATATTTCTTTGCCATCATCACTCTTATCACCGCCGTTTTTCACATACTCTGCGGCATGGCGGCCTGCTGCTGTTGCTTCCTCTGACACATAATCCACGAGGTCGTGCACATGAAGCACATTTCCACAGGCAAATACACCCGGCACATTGGTCTCAAGGCTTTCGTTTACAACAGGTCCGCTTGTTACAGGATTGAGCTCTACACCTGCTGTTTTTGAAATCTCATTTTCCGGAATGAGTCCGCATGAAAGTAAAAGTGTATCGCACTCGTAAAACTCCTCTGTTCCCTCAATAGGCTTGTTATGCTCGTCAACCTGAGCGAGAGTGATGCCCTCCACACGCTCCCTGCCCTTTATATCAACCACTGTGTGGCTAAGCTTAAGCGGGATATTAAAATCATCAAGGCACTGCACAATATTACGCTTCAAGCCTCCTGAATACGGCATGAGTTCTGCAACCACCTGCACCTTGGCACCCTCCAAGGTCATTCTTCTTGCCATGATAAGACCGATATCTCCTGAGCCAAGTATTACTACCTTTCGTCCCGGCATGTATCCCTCTATATTCACCAGTCTCTGAGCTGTACCCGCCGAGAAAATTCCTGCCGGTCTGTAGCCTGGTATGTTTAGGGCACCTCTTGCTCTCTCTCTGCAGCCCATCGCAAGTATTACTGTCTTTGCAGCGATATGGAAAAGTCCGTCTGTACGGTTCATAGCCGTGACTATTTTATCGTTTGACCCATTTTCGGACTCGTCACCGGTTGAGATATCCATGACCATCGTATTCAGTCTGTACTCTATGCCAAGCTCTTTGACCTCTTTGATAAATCTGCCGGCATATTCAGGGCCTGTGAGTTCCTCCTTAAAGGTGTGCAGGCCAAAGCCGTTGTGTATACACTGATTTAAGATACCACCAAGCTCACAGTCTCTTTCCAGTATAAGTATTTTATCTATTTTATTTTTCTTAGCGGAAGCTGCTGCCGCAAGACCTGCCGGGCCTCCTCCTACTATCACAATATCGTAAAATTCCATATTGTCCCCCTATGTTAAGCTGATATTAATCCAATATCAAGCTATCGTCACCTGTCTCTTGGAAATAAGACAGACTATCCGCGATTCTTGCTCATTCCAACAACTATCTTTGACTTTCCACCGCTTTTAGTGATGTCAAGCTGCGAAATGCCTCTCTCCCTGGCGATAATCTCCATAGTTCTCGGAGAACAAAAGCCCGCCTGACATCTGCCCATTCCGGCTCTGGTGCGTCTCTTCACACCATCAAGTGACTTTGCGCCCAGCGGTCTGTTTACCGCATCCATTATCTCGCCCTCCGTAATCATCTCACAGCGGCAGATTATGTTACCATACTCAGGCTTTTCTTTTATCAGCTCTTTATACTCATCCTCTGAAAGCTTCTTTGGATTTAAAATACCTTTTCTTGTCTCAATGAAGTCCGCATTTTTAGAAGGATTAAAAAGCTCCTCAACTATTGCTGCCACTCTCTCACCGATAGCCGGCGCACTTGATAAGCCCGGTGACTCTATACCTGCACAGTCCACAAAAAATGGTGCATCTTTAAGCTCCTCGATGATAAACTCATGTCCGTCCTCATGTGCACGATTTCCTGCAAACGATGTGATGACTTGACGCATAGGAAGTGACGGCACCGAACGTGTGCCGGATGTCGTAACATGCGCTAAGCCCGCTCTTGTTGTATTTGTACCATCCTTGTCATCATGATCATCTGCTGTAGGTCCGATTAGGATATTTCCGTGTACTGTCGGGGTTACAAGCACGCCCTTGCCGTATTTTCCCGGAAGCTGGAAGATTGTCTTGTCAACGATACCACCAGCTGCCCTGTCTAATAGCTCGTACTCTCCGCGCCTTGGTGTGATATGGATTTTGTTTTCACTCACCATGTTGTGAAATACATCAGCATATACACCGGCTGCATTTACAACGCAGCGTGCATGAATTTCTCCATTTTGAGTAATGAGAATATAGCCTGCCTGCTCCTTTTGTATCTCCTTCACCTCGGTGTTAAATAAAAACTCCACACCGTTTGCCGCAGCATTCTCAGCAAATGCAATATTCATGCCAAACGGACATACAATGCCCCCTGTCGGGCAGTAAATAGCTGCCACAACTTCATCAGACAGATTCGGCTCCATCTCATGCGCTTCGCCTGCATCAAGAATTTTAAGTCCCGGTACCCCGTTTGCAATCCCTTGATTGTAAAGTTCCTTAAGCCTTGGCATATCGTCATCGCTAAAGCACACTATCAGTGAGCCGTTTCTTCTAAACTCAAAATCAAGCTGCTTCGAAAGCTCGTCCATCATCTCATTTCCACGGATATTCATCTGTGCCATAAGTGTACCGGTCTTACAATCAATTCCGGAATGGACAATAGCACTGTTTGCCTTTGAGGTGCCACAGCACACGTCCTCCTCCTTTTCCACCACACAGATGGACAGGTTATATTTCGAAAGCTCTCTGGCACAGGCGCTTCCCGATACTCCCGCTCCTATAATTACTACATCATACATGTTATTTTCTCCTACCAATTTCCATGCATTGTTTAATTGCCGTATCACTAAGCTCATTTAAAACAATGCAAGCATAAGCTATTATTCATCCTTCGCCCAGTTAAATGCGCAGGCGACAGCCTTTTTCCACATTTTAAGCTTCTTTTCTCTCAAATCAGCCGCTATCTCCGGCTCAAACACACGGTCAATAGACCAGTTTCTCTTTATATCATCCATGCTTTCCCAGTAGCCCACCGCAAGCCCTGCGAGGTACGCTGCGCCCATGGCTGTTGTCTCCACGCACACAGGCCTGTTGACCGGTGCATTGCTGATATCAGCCTGCATCTGCATGAGCAGATTATTGGCACTGGCGCCGCCGTCCACCTTAAGTGATGTGAGATTGATGCCCGAATCAGCCTTCATTGCCTCAAGCACATCATTTACCTGAAATGCCATTGATTCCAGAGTCGCTCTTATAACATGGTACTTGTTTACACCTCTCGTAAGCCCCACAATGGTTCCTCTGGCATACTGGTCCCAGTACGGTGCTCCAAGCCCTGTAAATGCCGGCACCACGTAGCAGCCGTTTGTGTCTTTTACCTTTCTCGCCATGTATTCTGAATCTGTTGAAGAATCGATAAATTTCATCTCATCGCGTAGCCACTGGATAGAGGCTCCTGCCACAAATATTGAGCCCTCCAGCGCATATACCACCTTGCCGTCTATGCCCCAGGCTATAGTGGTAACAAGTCCGTTCTTTGAGGATACCGGCATCTCACCTGTGTTCATCAGCAGAAAACAGCCTGTACCGTATGTATTTTTGGCTTCTCCTGCCCTAAAGCAGGTCTGGCCAAAAAGCGCAGCCTGCTGGTCTCCTGCCGCTCCTGCGATAGGAATCGGACCCCCGAAAAACACAGGATTCACCTCACCATATACACAGCTTGACGGCATTGGCTTTGGAAGCATGCTCTTTGGTATATCAAGCTCCTTAAGTATCTCATCATCCCACTTTAAGGTATTGATATTAAACATCATGGTTCTTGATGCATTAGAATAATCCGTAACATGCACCTGCCCCTGAGTGAGCTTCCATATAAGCCACGTCTCGACTGTTCCAAACAAAAGCTCGCCTCTTTCGGCTCTCTCCCTTGCTCCCGGCACATTGTCAAGGATCCACTTGAGCTTAGTTGCCGAAAAATAAGCATCTATCACAAGACCTGTCTTTTTCCTAAAGTTCTCGGTAAGCCCCTTCTCCTTCAGTGAATCCGCATACTCTGCCGTGCGCCTGCACTGCCATACTATCGCGTGATAAACCGGCTCACCTGTATTTTTGTCCCATACAATTGTGGTCTCTCTCTGGTTAGTAATGCCTATCGCACATATGTCGGCTGCCGTAGCCTGTATATTGGCCATTGCCTCCTTTGCCACCTCAAGCTGTGTGGCCCAGATTTCCTCTGCATCATGCTCCACCCAGCCCGGCTTTGGAAAAAACTGCGTAAATTCCTTCTGTGCCACACTGCACATCTCGCCCTTCTCATTGAAAAGTATACATCTGTTGCTGGTCGTGCCCGCATCTAATGCCATAATATACTTTGCCATGTAAAAATCCTCCAACTCTCTATATTTCCAGCTTTTTTCCTTCTATCCTGCTACAGCTCTTCCTCTACCATGCTCTTCTCTCTGTTGAACGCATCATATATACATGGAATTACTATAAGCGTAAGGATGGTTCCGTATACGAGACCTCCTATTATTGCGATTGCCATCGGCTTTATCATATCTGAGCCATCTCCGATACCTATCGCCGATGTAAACATTGCGAGTATGGTGGTCATCGCTGTCATCAGTATTGGACGAAGCCTTGTACGGCCTGCGTCTATGATTGCCTCATGCTTGCTCATGCCCTCTCTCCTGGCCTGATTGATGTAATCAATGAGCACGATTCCATTATTTACAATGAGGCCTGCCAGCATGATAAAGCCAAGCATTGATATGATTCCGAGCTCATTTCCCGTGATGAAAAGAGCTATAAAGCCTCCTGTAAACGCAAGAGGTATACAGAACATGATAATAAACGGTGAAAGCAATGACTGGAACTGCGCCACCATGATAAGATAGATAAATATCACTGCAAGCACAAGCATAAGTCCAAGCTGACTCATTGACTCATTTATTGTCTCATCCTCACCCTCCATGTCTATTGAATAGCCATCAGGAATGCTAAGTTTATCAATTTTTGATTTAATTTTATCGCTTAGTAATGTTACATTATGGTTTTCATCAACCGCACCTGATACTGTAATATATCTTGTCTGAGCATCTCGATGAATGGTACTCAGGGTCTGTTCCTGTGAAATAGTGCAGATATCACTGAGCGGAATTTCCTTTTCACTGCCATCATTATCCTTATAGGTAAATGTAAGGGTTTTGATGTCGTCCACAGTCACATCAGACTGCTCTGCGGATTGTAAGTATACCTCATAGTCCTTTATGTCGGTCGTAATGGTTGTTGCGCTCTTTTGAGATGATATCTCACCGGATACGAGCTGGTATACCTGAGCCACCGTATAGCCATACTTTGCTGCTTTTTCCTTATCCACAGTTATCTTAAGCTCATTGATTGTATCTCCAAGACCATCATCTATATCTGTCACTCCATTTGTGTCCTTAAGGATATCTGCCACATCACCTGCAAGCTTCTGTAGCTTGTCTATATCATTACCCTTAATCCTGACAGAGAGACCACTTCCGAAAAACTCTGATGAGTCCATAGCCTGCGAAGATGCTGTTACCTTGCAGTCCAGATTCTTTGTGCGTTTTTCAATTTCATCTATTACCTTATCCGATGAAACATCCGACTTCTCATCAAGCAATATATACATGCTCACGCTGTCGCTTCCTGAGCTCATCAGATTCATGGTCGAGCTGCCGCCTGCTGTAGCTCCTATTGTGTCTATGCCCTTTATATCAGATATTTTGTCCATGACCTTATCAGACAGCTCTGTAAGCTGCTTGAAATCAAGCTTTTCGTCATCCTTTGCCTCTATGGTAAGTGAAATCTGATTTGACTCCATGTCCATATCCATAAATGTCATTCCCCTTGACATGCAAAGTGCGCCACTGCCGACTAAAAGCACTACTGCCGCAATAAATACCACCGGCTTAAATCTAAGACATGTGCCGAGCACATTTCCATACCAGTCCTTAAAACGGTCAAACCATGGATGCTTTATATCCTTCGTCTTTTTGAGCATGCCTGAAGCAATTGCCGGTACAAATGTGAGTGCCACTACAAGAGATGCCATAAGAGTAAACGCTACCGTAAGTGCCAGGTCTACAAAGAGCTGTCTCGTGATTCCATCAGTAAAAATGATTGGCGCGTACACACTTACCGTGGTAAGTGTAGAGGCAAAAATGGCTCCTGCCACCTGATTTGCACCCTCAACAGCTGCCTTCTTTACCGAATATCCCTCTCCCCTTAATCTGTAGATATTCTCGATTACTACTATTGAATTATCCACCAGCATTCCTATTCCAAGCACAAGTCCCGACATTGAAATGATATTTAAGGTGATATCCGTAAAATACATAAGCACCACTGCCACAATAACCGATAGTGGTATAGATGCTGCGATAACAAGCGTTGGCTTTATATCCTTTAAGAACAAAAGCAATACGAAAATGGCAAGTATTGCTCCCACTATCATATTCTGCATCACACTTTTTACAACCATGTCGATGTATACGCCCTGGTTCATGAGCACTGTGGTGTGTAATCCGTCATTTTCCTTTTCCAGCGAATCAAGCTTGTCTAAAAGACGGTCTGTGACGTCTCCTGTAGAGTAGCCGGTCTGCTTCTCCATGGAGAGCATTATTCCGGGATTACCGTTGACTATCGCATATGTCTCATCCGAGTTGTCAGTCATCTCAACATCTGCCACATCCCCGACATGAATAGGAGCTATTCCATCAAGCTTCATATCCATAAGCACTAGATTTGTTAAATCATCAATTGATTTTATCTCATCTCCCACCTGTACTATGTACTGCGTGCCATTTGAATCATTTACATAACCTGCAGGCATATCAAAATTCTGAGCGACGAGCAGCTGCGAGAGTGAGTCAATTGTTAAAACTGCATTTAAGTTTGACTTGTCAAGCGCATCATCCTTACTCTTTTCAAGCTCCTTCTTTGAGCTGTCAAGAGATGCCGCTGCTGTTGCAAGCTGTGCCGACTGCTGTCCTATGCTTATCGAGCTGATGGCTGCCTGACTGTTTAGATTATCATAGGCATCTAAAAGTGCTGTCTCTCCTTGTGCTATCTGGTCAAGCCCGCTTTGGCACTGCTCTATACCTGTATTCACCTGAATGAGAGTCTGTGCTATCGCCGACGCTGCCGCAGGCAGATCATCTGCTGTGTTTACGGTGATTCCAAGCGCCGAGAGACCTGAAAACTGTGCTGCAATCTGCTTATCAACCTGCTCAAGCTGCGCTTTAAGTGCTATGCCTGCTTCACCCGGTGCATTTGCGCCCTCTTTGAGTGACGGAATTGTCTTTGTATATGTATCACTATTCATGAAGTCTGAAAGAGCTGACTGAATTGTTTCAAGCTGGCTCTTCTGCTCATTTAAGCTTGAAAGTGTGCTCTCTAGCTGAGTCTTCTGCTCTGCAAGCTTTGCCTTTTGTTCCTTTAGCGTATCCACTCCCGCGCTCATCTGATCCGATGCAGATGTGATTGCGTTTTGTCCGCTCTCTATCTTTGCGCTTGCATCATCCATCTGACTTTTTGCATCGTCAAATTTCTTTGAAACGGCATTATTTATTTTCTCATTGAGCGCATCTATCTTGGCCTGATTCATCGTGACCTGTATCTGCTCAGTGAGCTCACCTGTCGCAGTCACTGATGCGACTCCCTCTGTACTCTCAATTGCAGGCTTAAGTGTGTTTTCCACAAAGTCGGTGATTTCCGACTTGCTTTTCCCATCCATATCCACAGCAGTCATCATGATTGGAAGCATGTCCGGATTTATCTTCATAATGGTCGGAGTACCCACTCCATCCTTCCATCCAGCCTTGACCTGATCTATTTTCTGCTGCATCTCTATCACTACAGAATCCATGTTGGCATTCTGCTCATACTCGCATGTCACCAGAGAATAGCTGTTATATGACATTGAGCTTACGTTTTTGATATTGGACGTAGTTGCCATAGCTGCTTCAAGCGGCGCGGTGACATCGCTCTCCACCTCCTGTGGACTTGCTCCCATATCTGTTGTCACGATAAGTGCATACTGAAAGCTCATATCCGGCAGCAGATCTGTCGTCATCCTGCCGAGCGATACAACACCGAGTACTATTACCAGCAGTACTCCTACAAGTACAGTAAAAGGCTTTTTTACACTATATCTTGATATCATCTGACCCCTCCTTTTTCTTTTCTTTGATAATGTCCTGCATTAGTTTAATAGACAATGTGATTACTGCGATTTTCACAATAAATTTAATTCGCTGTTATACTTTTATTATACAATGTTGCGGATTGCAACTCAATTGGTTTATACTTTTTTAAGAGATTTTGACAATAAAAAGACACCCAATTATACGATCAATATAATTCGATGTCTTTAAATATCTTTTAATATCTTTTATTGATTTTAGCTTCAGATGCCCTCTTCCTCTGTCTCATCCTCATCATCATTGATACCTGCAACAGCACTTGTAACGGCTCCGATTACAGCGACAAGCGCAAAGATGATAACTAAAAAAATAACTATAAAGAATGCTACTAAAAAACCTGTATCTGTCATATAATTTACCCCCATAGCTGTCTCACAGCTTCTTTAAAATATAGTTTTAGTTTAACACACTTGTCTGTAAATAACAATATCGTACAGGGCTAAAATATTGACTAAATATTGACTTAAATATTGATTTATGAAATTGCTCAGTCCTTGATCTGCATACCGTTTGCATCCATATGATAGCCTTCAGTCATGATCAGCTTTGATACCGGAACTATCTCATAGCCCATGTCCTGCAGCTTCGTGAGCATCTCATCGAGTGCCTGCGAGGTGTATTTTGCGCCTAGATGGCAGAGTATTATCGAGCCACAATCCAGGCTTTTGTGATTGCACACTGTATCTATAATGTTTTGCATACCATAGTTTTTCCAGTCGAGTGAATCCACATCCCACTGGATTGGATAATAGTCACAGCCATACACTGTGTCAATCAGTTCATTGTTGTACGAGCCGTATGGCGGTCTGAATACCTTCATATCCTTTCCGGTCAGCTCCTTGACCTTTTTGTGCACATCCATTATCTCCGTCTTCATCTCGCCTGCCGTGATTGTTGCCATATCATAGTGGTGCTCACTGTGATTTCCGGGCTCATGCCCTTTTTCAACCAGCGTCTTTACACATTCAGGATTATCACTCACAAATCCTCCTGTCATAAAAAATGTAGCCTTTACGTTGTGCTTGTCAAGTGTCTCCATCATACTGTCAAAATCCTCTGCTCCCCAGGCACAGTCAAATGAAAGGGCTATCTTTTTTTCTGTTGTCTGAACCGAATATACAGGCAGCTTTCTGTCTCCGAACTGACTCACAGCACTGCTAAGTGTCTCCATCACCTCTATATTTTTCAGCTGCGATATGTCATATTCTTTGCCATATAAAGCGCCTGTAATAAGAAGCGCCGACAGCAGCACTCCAAAAAGGAATCTGTGTCGGCGTTTCTTTCGTTTTGTCCCATTATGTAGTTTTGTATTTTGCATGTATGCTCTGTATTCACTCATGCTATATACTATTCTTTATTATCACAAATTATGAATAATGAAATAACTCTATTTCAGTTCTTCTGCCCTTCCGATAAACTCAAGCACTACCTCAATCGACTGATGCGCAGCCTTCTCCGCAAATGTCTGGTAGTCTGTCTCGCCGCCATCGCCGTCTGATATTGAGCGAAGAATGGCAAATGGCACATTGTTCACATAGCACACATGACCGATGCTGCCGCCCTCCATCTCTGCTGCGATTGCATCAAAGGTATTCGAAATATAATCCTTCTGATCCTTTGTGGCAATAAACTGATCTCCTGTTGCGATATTGCCCTTTTTGTAGTGGATATTCCTGTCAGCTAAGCATGAGCACATGAGCTCCACCATTTTTGTATCTGCCGGAAGCAGAATCATGTTGATACCTGAAAGAAGCCCCTTCGGATCTCCGATTGGCGATGTATCCATATCGTGCTGCAGCACGTTTGTGGCTACTGCCACGTCAAGCACATTTAAGTCCTTTGTCAAAGTTCCTGCCACTCCAATATTGACAATCATATCTACATCATATTTCAAAATCATGGCCTCTGCACATATTGCCGCAAATACCTTTCCTATTCCGCATTTTGCCGCAACTACATACTGATCACCGATTTTACCCTCAACAAACTCCACTCCGCTGTAAACCTCTGTCTGTGTGTCTGTCATCTGAGCCTTTAAGTCATCGACCTCCATCTGCATTGCACCAATTACACCTATTGTCATTTTATTTCTCCATTCCTGCTATCTTGCTATTATATTTTTAGTCCTCGTTTACTGTGGATAAGTAAACTCCATATTTGTCTGGCTCTCAAGCACCTTAAGATATGCACGACACTCCTTCTTGGCCTCGTCAAGTGACAGATTCTCGTAATGTCCGCACTCTATGGCTGATGCACCAAATACCGGTCCATCATACTCTAGTATCCGCTTTAAGACCTCTTTGGTGATTTCAAAAACCTTCCCCGGCTCGACATCCCTCACAACGAGATAGAAGCCTGTCTGACAGCCCATCGGTCCAAAATATACCACATCATCTGCAATCTCAGAATTTCTCACACATGTCGCAAACATATGCTCCACTGAGTGCATAGCTGAATTGGACATATAATCGCCTGCATTTGGTTTTCTTGTGCGAAGGTCGTATGTGACGATTTCTCCGTCTTTTCTTGAAATATAAAATCCAGGTTTAAGAATATTATGATTGATTGTAAAGCTTTTAATTCTTTCCATAAAAATGTTTCTCCTTACTTAGTTGCTGTCTCAAACTGCTTCAGATAATCCTCAAATACATTGAGTGCGTCATCCACAGGCTTTGGTGTGCTCATATCAACACCGGCACTCTTTAGCAGCTCGATTGGATTCTTCGAGCATCCACCGCACAGGAAATTTTCTATATACTTATCCACAGCAGGCTTTCCCTCCTCAAGTATCTTTTTTGAAAAAGCAACTGCTGCCGAATAGCCTGTCGAGTACTGATATACATAGTACGGTGTGTAAAAATGCGGTATGCGCATCCACTCATATGATATCTCATCATCCACGCGCATATCCGGTCCGTAGTACTGCACATTCAGCTCATGCCATAGCTCATTTAGCACATCCTTTGTAACCGGCTCGCCCTTTTGCATTTTCCGGTGTGCTATATGCTCAAACTCTGCAAACTGCGCCTGCCTGAAAAGTGTCGTCCTGAAGCCGTCCAGAAAATGTGTCATGAGATATTTTCTCTCATTCTCATCCTCACAATGCTCAAGCATATAGTGCATGAGAAGCGACTCATTGCAGGTGGATGCAACCTCTGCCACAAAAATCAGGTATCCTGCGTAGGCGATGCTCTGATGCTCATTTGAATAGTATGTATGCATCGCATGTCCCATCTCATGAGCCAGCGTAAACACACTGTCCAGATTGTCGGCATAGTTCAAAAGCACATACGGATGAGTGCCGTAAGCGCCCCATGAATACGCACCGCTTCTCTTGTTCTCATTCTCATATACATCTATCCAGCCGCTCTCCATGCCAGCCTTAAGTGTGCTGACATACTCATCGCCCATAGGCTCAAGCGCCTTTGCCACAAGCTTTTTCGCCTCATCATAGGTGTAGGTGGTCTGTACATTGTCCACAATCGGTGCAAACAAATCATACATATGCAGATGCTCCACACCTAAAAGCTTCTTCCTAAGCGCCATGTACCTGTGCAGAGCCGGTAGATGTGCGTGAACCGTCTCAATCAGATTGTCATATACGCTCTCAGGAATATCGCCATCGGATAAATACATGGCCCTTGCGCTGTCATATTTTCTAACCCTTGCATAAAAAGTGTCATTTTTCAGCTTGCTGATGTACATCATGGAAACAGTATTGCTCCACTTCTTGTACGAATCATAGACTCCACGGAACACCTGCTTGCGCAGGCTTCTGTCCTTGCTGCTTAAAAAATCTATGAAATTGCCATGCGTGATACGGATTTTATTTCCCTCGACATCAGTGATATATGGGAATTTGATATCCGCGTTGTTGAACATGCTGAATATATTCTCCGGTGCTGCAGCCATCTCACCGCACTGCGCCAGGATATTCTCCTCTGCAGCCGATAAGGTATGCGCTTTCTGACGCATTATCTCATCAATCGCACGCTTATAGTGCATAAGCTCATTGCTCTCACTGTAAAAGCTCTCAAGCCTTTTATCATCTATCTGCAAAATCTCCGGACTCGCAAATGCCAGCGCACCTGATGCCTGAACAGTCAGTGTCTCTGCCTTTGACACATATGCCTGATATTTCGACACGGCAGTGTCCTGATGTGAGCGCTCATTCGCATAGACAACTATACGCTCCAAATAATAAGACAGCTCATCCTGCTTCTTAAAAAAATCAAGCAGCGTTGCTGCACTGTCGGCCAGATGTCCCTTAAATCCGGATAGCTTTTCAGCAAGCTGTGACGCTTTTTCACACTCAGCCTCCCACAGCTCATCTGTCTCATACATATCCTCAAGCTTCCATTTGTACTCGTCTGAGATTTCATCTCTCTTTTGAAGCCTTTTCTCACTCATTTTGTGTTACCTTCTATCTTACTTTTCTTGTTCTCGGGGGTTCTGAATAGTCACCTTGTTTTCAACTCTTCAGACCCCCACGCACATTCGCAAAACCGCACGATGTTTTTATAAAACTACCCACACATCTGCTCTGCAAAATGCATATAGACGTGTGGGATATATGTGAATTATAACAATTAAGCTCTACTTTGTAATTAAAGTGCCCATACCACCTGAAACTGTCTTGCCCTCTTTATTGAGCTTTGTGATAAGCACTGAACGGATGGCAGAGTCACCGATAAAGTCGATAGCCGCCTCAATCTTTGGAGCCATGGTACCCTCATCAAACTCGCCTGCTGCAAGGTACTTCTTTGCCTCATCAACAGTCATGGTATCAAGCGGCTTCTCATCCTCCTTGCCATAGTTCAGGCAGACCTTGTCAACGCTTGTAAGTATAACAAGTCTGTCGGCATCAAGAGTATCTGCAAGCTTTCCGGCTGCAAGATCCTTCTCGATAACAGCGCTTGCGCCCTGAAGCTTATTGTCCTGTGCTAAAACAGGAATTCCGCCGCCACCGCATGCGATAACAACCTGATCCGCATCAACAAGAGCCTTAATAGCATCCTTTTCCACTATATCAACAGGCTTTGGAGCTGCCACAACTCTTCTGTAGCCTCCCTCAACCTGTGTCACATGATTGCCCTTCTTCTCCTCTTCCTCAGCCTCAGCCTCTGTCATAACACGGCCGATAATCTTTGTCGGATGATAAAAAGCCTCATCATACGGGTCAACAACCACCTGTGTAAGTATTGTAGAAACGGTCTTGTAAATTCCTCTGCCAAGAAGCTCTGTACGAATAGCATTCTGTAAATCATATCCTATATAGCCCTGGCTCATTGCAGAGCAGACTGCTGTAGGTGTAGCTGTATACTCAGGATAAATCCTGCAAAACTCAGACATAGCGGTGTGAATCATGCCCACCTGCGGTCCGTTGCTGTGTGTGATAACAACCTCATAATCGTCCCTGATAAAATCTGCAACTGCCTTTGCTGTATGCTTTGTAGCCTCGTGCTGCTCCGGAAGAGTTGTTCCAAGAGCATCATGTCCGAGTGCAATAACTATTTTTTTCTTCTTCATGCCGACCTCCTATGCAAAATGAAAACTGATTTGCTTCTATTATCTAATATTTTGTGGAATTTGTCTAGTACTTTGAACTGATTTGAACAACATTTCCGCCACAGCGTAAGGGACGTAAGCCCCGGGTACCGGTGGTGCACACGTACTCTTGCAGGAGCGAATAGCGAAGTGGCTTAGATACTGTAGAAATTATGCCCATGAAATGCAGAAACACCCCTGCATGGACGCAGGGGTGAGGAGAAAACGCGCCACGGACGGCGCGTTTCGACGGTTTCGTCAAACATAGAAACCCTTCAAGCATAATTTCGTACAGTATCTTAGCCACGTAGCGTAGCGACCGCAAGAGTACGTGTGCGTCGCCGGTACCCGGGGCTTACGTCCCGACCTCCCGCCAATACACTGCGCCGGAATTACTGCTGGATATCCTTTGCAGAGCTTAAGGTTACTTCAACCTTGCTCTCTTCATACTGTCTGCCACTCTGACGGGCAACAGTAAGAGTAACCTTATCTCCGGCCTTGTAGCTCTTTAACGCTGACTGCAGCTCTGTCATAGAAGAAATCTTTGTGCTGTCAACAGCAGTGATGATATCTCCCTCCTGTAAGCCTGCATTTGCAGCACCTGAACCAGCTGAAACAGATGAAACATACACACCCTGTGGGAAGCCGTAGGCTACCATCTCAGATGAAACATCGCCACCCTTTATTCCAAGGTATGCCTGATTCTCGTTTGTATACTTTCCATCCTGGATGAGACTCTCAATAATAGGCTTTGCAACCGACATAGGAATTGCATATCCGATACCCTCAACCTCAGTTGAAGAATATTTTACAGAGTTTATACCGATAACCTCGCCATTTTCATTCAAGAGTGCTCCACCACTGTTTCCAGGGTTTATTGCTGCATCTGTCTGGATAAGCTTGTTGTTGGTAACAGTCTCACCTGTCTGTGAATCCTGTGTAGTAACAGTTCTGTTAAGCGCACTTACTATACCTGTTGTGACAGACTGTCCGTATCCAAGTGCATTACCGATAGCAATTGCAGGACTTCCAACAGCTACACTTTCAGAATCTCCGATTGTAGCAATCTTGATATTTGAGTAAGTATCTTTTCCAAGGTCTGCTTTCTTTACACGTACAACTGCAAGATCATCGTCAGGATCCGTTCCTCTGATTTCCGCCTTTACCACAGAATCATCATCAAACTGTACTGTAAGCTCCTCTGAATCTGCCACAACATGGTTGTTTGTAGCAATGTAGAGATAATCATCATCCTCACTCACAATGATACCTGAGCCACAGCTCTGTGACTGCTGTGACTGCTTTCCGAAAAAGCTGTTGTAGGTGACTGTTCCTGTATTTGTGATAGCAACGATGCTAGGCATTACCTCATCGACAACTGATGATACATCTGTCAGATCCTTTGCATTCCCTGAGGATGTCTGCTTAGTCCCACCGGATGTTGTAGTGGTAAGCTTTGCACTTGCAGTAGAAGAATTTGAAATAGCTCTCGTGCCAATATAGCTTACTCCTGTGAAAACGCCGCCTCCGACGAGCCCGAAGATAAGAGCTGCCGCTACTGTCTTTGCTGCAAATGGTCCAAACGCACCAGGTTTTCTAGGTGCTCTCTGCTTCTTAGGCTTTGCAGCCTGCTGGTATGCCTGACCATTCATATTCATCCGGCTATATGAGTTGTCTGTCGAACCGGCTGATGCGCCGCCATATGCATTATTATTTGTGCCTGAATTATACGACTGATTAGAATAAGGCTGGTTTGCATATGACTGATTTGCATATGACTGGTTTGTATTTGGCTGTCCTGCTGCAGAAGCCTGCGAATATGGATTGTAGCTCTGTGAATAGCTTTCAGCTGATGTATTATTAGTCTGTGCAGCCTTCTGTGACTCATCCGGATTGTAAGGATTACCCGACATTGTGAAATTTACATTGTTTGTATTGTTATTTGTACTGTTAGTATTATTTGTATTATTTGTGTCATTCATATTTCCATAATTGTTATCCATAATAATTTCTCCTTTCGTTTATATTTAGAAGTATACTGTCAATCTGTGTTTAATTTGTGACGGGATTATTTATTTTTTCATAAATCAGTTAACTATTTATAGCCTATGTTCCCCATTGCAGGCCACTATGCGATTATAAAAATAACTGCTCATCGGCAGATGCACCTATGAGTCTGCGATAAATAGAAATTGCAGAATATCAATACATCCCTGCCAATGAACAGTTACCATAAATCATATATTAAATTTCAATTCCGTTCTTCTCAAGAAGAGCTCTCGCTGTTTCAACCGAATCTGTACCTGTCGCATTCTTTACAGGTGCAAACTCCTTCTCTCTGTCTACCTCAAATGGCAGGCTATTGTCCATCATGTATACCATATCGAGGATGAGTGTCTCGAACTTGTATGCATTCGGAGTCTCAGGCTTATGCTCTGTGCCGTTCTCATCAATATAAGGCACCTTCTTCTCTACCACATGAAGTGGAAGGCTCTTCTCTGCGATAGTCATGAGCTTGTCCACTCGGAATAAATAGTTTAAGATAACACCAAAACCATACTGCAATGAACCATTCTCGTTCTTTGCCTCTGCCATCTCAGGAGTAAGCTCGTAATACTCAACAATCGAGGGCTTGCCATTCTCAAGACACATAGCACCAACTCTCTCATATGGATCACATTTTCTGACCACCTTAGAGCCGCTGACACAGCCGGACTCGATTGTAGCACCTACAAATACAGGATCTGCAATCTGCTGAAGCACATTGTCCACAGCAAATACATTGAGCCACTCAACACCCTTGTCCTTCAAATCCTTGTCAAGACTGGCATTGATGAGTGACTTGAACCATCCACCGTTTCCGTTTGGTGACATGGCAAGTGAATCCTCAGATTTCATGAGCACATTTCCGTCAAAATCAACTGCCGGAACCATCTCCTGCACGAAAAACTTCACATAGTCCTTGTTGTATCCAAAATAGTCGTGCTCTTCAAAGAACTCTCTTGTCATGCCATCATTTATCTCGCTTGTCATGACATACAGCGGCACCCATGTACCGGTCTGATTTGTAACCTTCATGAGGTTTGAGACAAGCTGCTCAAAGATGTAGAGTTCCTTTGTCTTTCCGATATTGAACATGCCCTTAGCCTTGTCAAAGCCAAGACGTGTACCCTGTCCACCGGCAAGAAGAATTGCACCAACCTTGCCATTCTTTACAGCATCAAGACCTGTTGCAAGGTATTTGTCCTTATTTGCCTCTATCTCTGAAAGCTCCATAGCAGCAAGCGGTGAAAATGTACCTCTCTGCTGCTCCTTGTTGTGAATCATATCAAGGTATGACCAGTCCATGTGCTCAAGCTGGCTCTCAAGCTTAGCCGGAACTTCCTCTGTTAAGAATTTCTTTAAGTATTTCTGGTTTGTTGCCGTGATTTTTTCTTTGATTTCCGGTTTCATAATAAATAATCTCCCTAATAGCTAACTTTAATTATTTAATCATCTGATGATGATTTTTTTTCTGAACCAGTTTCAGATTCTGACTGGCTCTTTTTCAGGGCATCCTGCTTGTCCTTATTTTTTTTCTTTGCCCCTTCGGTTCCATCAGAGCCAACAGTATCATTGTACTGCGTGAGATCAAATGCTGAAGTCTTAGATGTAACACCTGTCTTTTTAGCAATCTTGTCACTTACTGTCTGAACGGTATCTGTCGGCTGGTAATCAGTCTCATTAAACAGGAACTGATGAAGCTCAGAAACATTCTGTGCCAAGTCTATAGGAATTACGGTATCGCCAGTAGTTGACAGATTCATTGTAGTCAGCTCAAATGGGAAGCCTGTTGTCTCCTTCATCTGAAACTTTGTAACATAAGAAGCATACTGTAATATCTCGGCAGCTGTAAAGTTTGTACTTATCTGACTCATGATATCCTTACACATCTCTGTGAGCGAGCCTAAATCTGACTGTTTAGCCTTGTCAAGCATAGCCTGAAGCACAATTCTCTGACGGGATGCCCTTAAGAAATCATCACCTGAGGTGCTTCTGATACGTGCATAGCATGTAGCCTGAGTTCCATCAAGATGCTGCATACCATCCCCCTCAAGATAAGGAGTATTATATCCTGTAGTATAATCAACCTCAGGAATCAGATAATTGATTTCCTTCATCTCCGCCTTAGTAATCTCAAGATCAAGACCTCCGATATCATCTATAGCATCTACGAGAGCCTTCCAGTCAACACAAACATACTTCGTAATATTCAAATCCAAATTTGAATTAAGCATAGCTACTGCTCTCTTTGCCCCACCATTTGCATAAGCGGCATTTGCCTTTGCAAACTTTCCATTGCCTATAGGCAGATACGTATCTCTGTAGACAGAAACAATCTGAACCTCCTTAGTATCATAATTCAGACTAGCGATCATGATACAATCGGAATGCCCCTCATCGTATGAACCATTACTTCTGTTGTCCAGACCAAACAACGCTACATTGAGATATCCATGCATATTGGCAAGAGCATCATCATCAATATCCTCATTGATTCCGGCCTCACTATTTGTCAGCGCATCCTCATATTTAACCTGTCCGAGTGTCTTATTATAAGCCCAAACCACTAACAGAACAATTAACAGCAGCAGGATTTCAAATACAAAAAGTATAATCTTCTTACGTCCATTTCTTCTCTTTTTTCTTCTTCTCTTCTTTGCCATGTTATTTTTCCTTTTTCCTATGAATGTAAAGCCACGCGTCTGCGTAGTCCTGACGCTCCTTCTCTGACATATTGGTATACTTTCCAAACTCCAGATTCGTCAGACGCATCTGCGGCCTGCCACACTTGAAGCATTCAACTTCTTTCCTTCTTGAAACCATCCGTATCCAGCCACAATCCGGACAAATGTATATTTTCATCATAGTCTTTATTCAAACTGTCCGAGAACCTCAGCTGACAAAGCATCAAGCTTAGCCTGTGAATCTTCAAGAGACACTCCTTTAACTCCGAAATAGAATTTAATCTTAGGCTCTGTACCAGAAGGGCGTACACAGCACCAAGCGTTATCGTTAAGTTCGTAGTAAAGTACATTAGAAGAAGGAAGACCTGTCGGCTCAACCTTTCCTGTTGTCATATCTTTTCTTGTGTCATTCTTGTAATCACGAATAGCAAGCACCTGATAATCACCAAATTTCTTTGGCTCAGCGGCACGTGCCTTTGTCATAATCTCATTTATCTGTGCAGCACCATCAATGCCCTTTAAGGTCATTGTGGAAATGCCCTCTCTGTAGTAGCCGTACTTCTCGTACATGTCAATCATGCCATCCCAGAGTGTCTTGCCCTGTGACTTGTAGAAGGCAGCCACCTCACACAGCATGCAAACTGCTGCAGGAGCATCCTTATCCCTTGCATATGTGCCAGGCAGGCATCCGTAACTCTCCTCCATGCCGAATACATAGTTGTTGCAGCCGGTCTTTTCGAATTTGAGCATCTGCTCACCGATATACTTAAAGCCTGTGAGCACCTCGATATGCTTCACGCCATATGCTGCCGCAATTGCCTTACCCATATCTGTAGAAACAATTGACTCAACAAATGCAGGATTCTCAGGCAGAGTACCATTGGCACTCTTCTGGCTTAAAATATACTCACCAATAAGCATAGCTGACATATTTCCTGTAAATGTCACATACTCACCTGTCTTTGTATCCTTGCAGTATACACCGAGTCTGTCGGCATCAGGGTCAGTTGCTAAAACGATATCAGCATCTTTTTCCTTTGCAAGCTCAAGTGCAAGCTTCCATGCATCAGGATTCTCAGGATTTGGATAAGGACATGTAGGGAAATTGCCGTCAGGTACTGCCTGGCTTGGCTCAATGTATACATTCTCAAAGCCCATATCCTTAAGTACTCTCTGTACAGGGCGAAGACCTGTGCCGTGGAGTGGTGTGTAAACAATCTTGATATCCTTTGCCATAGCCTTGATAATCTCCGGATGGATAGAAAGCTTGCGGAGTTCTCCGAAATATCCCTCCTCAACCTCATCAGAGATGACATTGTAAAGACCAGCCTCAATAGCAGCAGCCTTGTCCATAGTCTTTACCTGGTCAAACGATGTAACCTTTGCCACCTCAGCCATGATGCTTGTATCATGAGGTGGAGTAACCTGTGCACCATCCTCCCAGTATACCTTGTATCCATTGTACTCACGAGGATTGTGGCTTGCTGTGATAACAACACCGGCTATTGTACCGAGTGTCCTTACTGCGTATGACAGCTCCGGAACAGGTGCGAGCTGTGGGAATACATATGTCTTGATTCCGTTAGCTGCAAGACAGAGTGCTGTGGCATCTGTGAACTCATCATGCATATTACGTGAATCATGTGCGATTGCAACACCTCTCTTTACTGCGTCCTCTCCCTGTGAAAGTATGTAATTCGCCAGTCCCTGTGTAGCCTGACGGACTGTGTATATATTCATCCTGTTGGTGCCGGCTCCTATTACACCACGAAGACCTGCTGTACCAAACTCAAGTGTGCGATAGAATCTGTCCTCTATCTCCTTATCATCACCTGCGATAGCCTTAAGCTCTGCCTTTGTAGCCTCATCAAAATATGGATCTGTACACCATTTCTCGTACTCCGCTCTAAAATCCATTTATATTAACCTCCTGTGTCAGCTAGTAATAAGCCTATTAATGTTAACCATACCGATTTTACCACATTAACGTGCATTTGAAAAGTTTTAGTTCCTTAATATTTTTTTAAACACCAGGCTTCTCATCCAAAGTGGCATCATACAGACAACAAACTGTGCCGCAACTGTAACAAAATAATCGGCCGCACTTATGGTTCCTGTCTTTAAAATACGCTTTCTTCCTGCCTTGTATTTAAGGAAATAATCAAAGCCGCCACGCCTCTTCAGCATATCATCACCGGTTCTGGCATACACAAGAGTCTCACCTATATTTGCCATACGACAGTGATTTCTGATCATATTCGCCCAAAGAAGAGAATCCTCCATAAGCAGACAGTCCTGATAATTGCCTGCAGCAAGCACCGCAGACCTTTTGTACATCACAGTCATGTGATTGAACGCATCGCGCTTTCTCTGATACTGCTTTATCACATAATTTCCGAGAGGCACTGTCCTTTCTGATATAATATTATGCATATCATCGGAAAACTCGCTGATGTAGCCGCCTATGATATCAAGCCCCGGATTTTCCGAAAAAGCATTCAGCTGTATCTCAAACCGGTCAGGCACACATATATCATCTGTATCCATTCTGGCCACAAGCTCATTAGAGCAATGCTTTATGCCTTCAGCAAGTGCCAAACCGAGCCCGCTGTTTTTTTCAAGCTTTACCGTAACAAAATTTATTTCCGAAGGCCTGCATTCATAATCACTGATTGCCTCATAAAGCTCCTCTGTCAGCCGGCCATCCTCCACCAGCACTATCTCATCCGGTAAAACAGTCTGTGAATATATGCTTTCCATACACTCCCTGAAATACTCAGGCTTTTCCTTGTAATAAATTGACAGTAATACTGAAAATTTGACTTTATTCATAAGTATCATCCTCCCCGACAAGCAGACTAATGTATTACCGCAAGCACAGTCTCTATGCACAGTCTGATATCATTTATCAGTGAAAATCTCTTAAGATACTTAAGATTGTACCTCATCTTGCCCGGCAGCACCTTGTGGATATATGTGTAATCCACATCATCAGAAGCCTCAAGAAGCCTGTCCTCATCCTTATACCTGATGCTTGCCTCACTTGTGATTCCGGCAGGCATCAGAAGCGTTGCCATCATCGCTGGTGTATATGCCATGACATACTTCTCCACCTCAGGTCTTGTGCCAACAAAGCTCATATCACCACATAGCACATTTATAAGCTGCGGAATCTCATCAAGCCTGTACTTTCTGATGACAGCACCGACTCTTGTGATTCTTGAATCCCCACCGACAGTCACGAGTGAACCCTTTTTGTCAGCATCATTCACCATAGTTCTGAACTTGAATATGCGAAACTTCCTGCCATACTGCGTGATACGCTCCTGTCTGAAAAAAACAGGTCCTCTGCTATCCACCTTTATCCAGACAGCAAGGACCAGTATAACAGGCGAAAGCAGCACAAGAAGAACAGCGGACATAATCACATCAAAAATGCGTTTGAATACCATGCTTGTCCTCTTTCTGCTCAGATGCCTGTAATATTTAAGTGTAAAATCATTTTTCATGAATGTAGGAATCTCTCCCCATGTTCTCCATCTACTCATGTAAAATCTCCAATAAATTATTAATTATATACTCCACATCCTCATCACTAAGCTTTGTGTTGAGAGGAAGTGTAATCTCATTCTCATACTGATGATAAGCGTTTGGAAAATCAGCTATGTCAAAGCCCATATTCTTATATGCTGTCATCATCGGAAGCGGCTTGAAATGCACATTTGTGGCGATACCTCGCTCCGCCATCTGCACTATAAGCGCATTGCGCCTGTCCACGCCGATGCCCGGTATGCGAAGCAGATACAGATGTCCGCTCGATGTATGCCTGTCTGTAAAATGAGGCACAGTCAAGAGACCAAGCGGCTTAAATGCCTCGTCATAGCGCTCTATAATATCACGGCGCCTCTTGAGAAGCCCCTCATATCTGTCAAGCTGTACCAGACCAATAGCAGCCTGGATATCAGTCATATTGCACTTATACGAAGGAGCCACAATATCATACTCCCAGTTGCCCAGACCATTCTTGTGGAGTGCATCCTTTGTCTGTCCGTGGAGTGAAAGCAACATAAACTGCTTGTAGATATACTCGTCATCAAAGCCCTCTATAGGTCTCCAGGTGAGCGCTCCTCCCTCTGCGGTGGTCAGATTCTTGACCGCATGGAATGAAAAGCTTGTAAAATCAGCTACATTGCCACACATAATCCGCTCACCTGCTCTCATGTAAGAAGCACCAAAAGCATGGGCTGAGTCAGCCGCCACAATCACACGTCCGATTGCCCTCTGCACATCATTTGACGGATGGAAAAGAGCCTTCTTTCTCTCCACAATATCAAAAATCCTGTCATAGTCACAAGGCACACCTGCAATATCAACCGGCACGATAACCTTTGTCTTTTCTGTAATAGCAGCTTCCAGGGCATCGTAATCCATCTCAAATGAATCAGGTGCTACGTCTATAAACTTAAGCGTTGCACCTACATGCACAGCAGGGCTTGCAGATGCAGTATAAGTGTATGCACTTGTGATGACCTCATCACCTGCACCTATTCCTAAGAATCTGAGTATCGACTCAAGACACGCAGTAGCAGAGCCAAGAGCTACAGCCTTATCCGTGCCGCATAGCTTAGCAATCCTCTTCTCAAACTCCTTGGTTCTTGGACCTGTTGTAATCCAACCGCTTCGCAGTGCATCAGCAACAGCTGATACCTCTGCCTCTGTTATATCAGGTGGTGAAAATGAAATCTGTCTCTTTTCCATAGTTATGTTCCTCGCTTCCGGCATAAAATATGCCAAACATCCGGCTTTTACAGTCTATATTATGAGCTTCAAAAGATATTTAGTCCTCCAGGTCAGGATGATATGTCTTTACCACAGAGGCCACTATCTGCTTGATATCCTTTGCTTCTGATGTGCATGCCTTCTCGAGCATCTCAAGCTGCTTCTCAAAGAGCTCATCATCCATCTCAATAGGCTCACCCACATGAATCAGCTTGTTCGGAGTCTCCTTGAGGCCTTCCTCGCTCATCAGCATCTCCTCGTATAGCTTCTCGCCCGGACGCAGACCTGTGTATACAATCTGAATATCCACATCCGGCTCCAGTCCTGAAAGCCTGATAAGGTTCCTAGCCATATCATCAATCTTGACCGGCTCGCCCATGTCGAGCACGAAAATCTCGCCTCCGTGAGCATAGAGTCCTGCCTGCAGCACAAGCGCCACGGCCTCCGGAATTGTCATAAAATACCTGATAATACGCTTGTCCGTCACAGTAACAGGACCGCCATCCTCTATCTGCTTCTTAAACAGCGGGATAACACTACCATTGCTGCCAAGCACGTTTCCAAAACGCACAGCGACAAAATCAGTCTCAGTCTGCCTGTTCATCATCTGTATAACCATCTCACACAGACGCTTTGATGCACCCATGATATTGGTTGGATTAACCGCCTTATCCGTAGAGATAAGCACGAACTTCTTCACATGGTACTCTGCTGCAATCCTTGAGAGCTTTAATGTGCCAAGCACATTGTTCTTTATTGCCTCATTCGGGCTTTCCTCCATCAGCGGTACATGCTTATGTGCTGCCGCATGATAAATAATCTCCGGATGATATGTCTGGAATACATAGTGCAGCCTGTTAGTATTGCGCACCGAGCCAATCAGCGTCTCCACCCTTACATAAGGATATTTGCGCTTCAGCTCCTGCTGTATATCGTATGCATTATTCTCGTAAATATCAAAAATGATAAGAAGCTTCGGATCCTCCCTGGCTATCTGACGGCAAAGCTCACTACCTATTGAGCCACCGCCACCTGTAACCATGACCACCTTGCCCTGTAAAAATGAATGAATACCGTCATTATCCACAACAACCGGATCTCTGCCCAGCAAATCCTCAATGCTTACCGGACGCAGATTGGAAACCGACACTCTTCCGTCCACCATCTGATAGATTCCCGGAACCACAGACACATCACAGCCTGTGTCCTTACAAATATTGAGTATATCCTTCCTGTCCTTACCGGATGTAGAAGGTACAGCATACACAATTTTCGTGATATCATACTTCTCAACCATCTCTGGAATGTCATTTCTGTTGCCGACAATAGGCACGCCGTCTATAAAGCGTCCCAGCTTCGCCGGATTGTCATCTATGATGCAGCAGGCCTTTGTGTGCAGATGTGAGCTCATGATAAGCTCCCTGATAAGCATCCTGCCCGCATTTCCGGCTCCTATAATCATGACCTTCTCATCACCGTTTGCGAAGCCTCTCTGCTCAAGCATCTTCTGACCGGTTCTGATAAATCTGTACGCAAAACGGCATGCTGTACAAAGTGCAAAGCTGAGCATCAGTCCGATAATCCAGAAGGCATACGGCATCTTGATCTCATACACCTCATGAATGATAACACTCACAACTGTAAGCACCAGAAAGGCACCAATAATATGCATAAACTCGTTGATGCTCGCAAAACGCCATATACTGTGGTACAGCCTGAAAATATAAAACACCACAAGTGAAATCACCATAAACAATGGCACAATGTGCAGATAACCCTCCAAAAATGAGAGCGGAATATGCGAATATGAAAACTCAAACCTGATCATCAAAGCGAAAAAGAATGAGATTGCAATGATGCACATATCAATAAAAGCAAGCACCAATGCCCTGAAAACCCATTGCTTGTCATTGCCCATGTATGCGTCCGGCTTCTCCGGACCATCGTATTTTGTTTTGTCTTTTCGATTATTTGTATCTTTTTTCATGTCAAGTCTATTACTCATATAGAATTTTCTCCTTTTGTCCTACACTGCAAAAAGCAGCTTCTATATCCCTATGCAAATCAACTTCTCATAAACTGCATTTAAATTTACGCTTTATTATACCATACACACACCTGTCTCTTATACACATCT
>ENA-UAHN01000058-UAHN01000058.1-human-gut-metagenome-genome-assembly--contig:-NODE-58-length-29308-cov-4.694561_pt1 | contig 29308 bp, 16 predicted proteins | sample MGYA00244409_ERZ654369 | MGnify/ENA primary metagenome ERZ654369 (study PRJEB26926, sample SAMN06165271) | human gut metagenome | biome: ENVO:00009003; feature: ENVO:2100002; material: ENVO:00002003... | reverse complement strand
GGAGATGTGTATAAGAGACAGGCCGAAGGGGCTTTTCAGGGTAAAAGGAGAGATACTGGTTGAGAGACAGATTGAACAGCTGAGAGAAGCAGGCGTTGAAGATATTTGTATAGTTGTTGGTTACATGAAGGAAAAGTTCTTCTATCTTGAGGACAAGTACGGGGTGAAGCTTATAATCAACAACACATTTGCATCAAAGGGCAATATCGTATCGCTCTATGCTGCAAGAGAGTATCTGGGCAACACATTTATATGTTGTGCAGATCACTATTATCCGGAAAATCCATTTATGGACGACAACAAGGACAATGTATCATACAGACTCTGCTCATATAAGATGGGCAAGTTCAGGGAGTTTGAGGTTGACTGTTCAGATGCGGGCGTTATAACCGGTTCGTATATAGGCGGACACGATGCATATGCCATGGTTGGACAGGCATACTTCAACGAAGGATTTTCCAAGACATTCAGAATGCTTTTGGAACGAGAGATAGACGATTTTGGTGTCGCATCCATGTTCTGGGAGGAGTTCTATGCAAAGCATGAGAAGCAGCTCACGCTCTACTGTAAGAAGGTAAACGACTCTGCGGTCCTGGAGTTCGATTCAGTCAACGATCTGAGAAGATTTGACTCTGAATTCCTGATGAACGTAGACTCAGAGATAGTAACAAATATTTGCAAGGTTCTGGGATGCAAGCCTGAGGAGATCAACGACATCAACGTAATACAGGCAGGTCTCACAAATGTATCGTTCTGTTTCACTGTAAATGGAGCCAAATATGTATACAGACATCCGGGCGGAACATCCGGCAACATCGTCAACAGAAAGTCTGAGGTATATACACAGACTAAGGCGAAAGAGATAGGAGCCGACAAGACACTTATCTACATTGACGAAGAGGGCTGGAAGATATCACATTTCGTGGAAAATATCATGGAGTGCGATTTTGAGAAGTATCCTGATCAGCTCGACAAGGCAATGGAGTATCTGAGAGCGATTCATGAGGTCGAGGTGCCTGAGAACGCGGAGGTCAAGTATTACGATCTCGTCAGCGAGGCACTCAGACTTATGAAGCTTGCATGTGCCACAAAGGGCAACCTGTTCGTGGAATTTGCAGATATAATAAACAAAGTTACAAAGCTTGGCGAGTACGTCAAGGAGGACATGGACAAGTACGGTATGAAGTACACACTGTGTCACAATGATGTATATGAACCAAACTTCCTGGCAACATCGGATGGTGGTTTCTATCTGATAGACTGGGAGTTTGGCGGAATAAACGATCCTGCCAGTGACATTTGCGGTATGCTCTGCAGATATTACTATACAGACGAGCAGATCGAGTTCTACCTGAAGAAGTTCTTTGGACGTGAACTCACATATGAGGAGCATAGACATTATATAGCATTTATTCCTATATGTGGTTTCTACTTCTTCTGCTGGTCACTGTACAAGGGTAGTGCGGGCGAGGAGGATGGTTTCTTCTTCCTGCAGTGCTACAGGACATGCAACAGATTTCTTGACAAGGCGATCGCGTCATATGAGAGTGAGCAGTGATGCAGAGAGGACCTTATAAGGTGACAGAGATATTAAATTTGAGAAATTATATCTGAGAATTAGATTTTTCATAAGGAAGGACAAGAGATGAACATAGCAGTTATATTGGCTGGTGGCGTTGGCTCAAGAGTTGGCGCGGGAATGCCTAAACAGTTTGTAAAGATACTTGGCAAGCCGGTCATCGTTTACACGATAGAGGCTTTTCAGAAACATGAGGATATAGATGCCATCGAGGTCGTGTGTGTCAAGTCGCATATTGATTATATGAAAGAACTTGTTGACACCTACGGTCTCAGCAAAGTTAAATGGATAACTGAGGGCGGCGCTGATTTTCAGGGCTCGGTTCTCAATGGAATAAACAATCTTCAGGACAAGTGTTCAGAGGACGACATAGTGCTGGTTCATTTCGGTGCTTCACCGTTTGTGGAGGGAGACATCATAGCAGATGCGGTCAGAGTATGTAAGATAAAGGGCAATGCCATATCGACAACTCCATTTTACCTTCTCTCAGGTGTTAAGGATGACGATGAGAAGACTACAAAGTGGATAGACAGAGATACTATAGCCTGCATGAACAGTCCACATGCCTTCAGATACGGTTATATCAGGGATATATATAAGAGAGCGGTTGAGACTGGAGTTATCAAGGAAGTTGAGCCGCACACAACAACTCTTATGTATAAGATGGGAGAGACTATATACTTCTCAAAGGGAAGTCAGTCCAACATCAAGATAACGACCAAGGAAGATCTGGATCTGTTTGAGGGATATGTGCTCATGAAGCAGAGACATGCCCAGGAAGATAAATAATACAGATAACAAAAATTATAAAAGCGGAGGATTTGACTAAAACTATAAACAAAGCCCTCCGCTTTTTCGTTGTAATGTATTCTATTGACTTTTGAAGACAATAGTTGTATAAGTAAGTAAGCTATGCGTTCTGCGGACTTTTGGAGAAAGACCGTGAACACTCCTTGGATAAGAATAGGTGTTTGATATATGAGATTAGAGATACTGCTTTCGTGCATGAATCTCCGTGGTGAAGACATAGTCGAAAAATCCTGCATAAAGTCTGATGCACTGATAGTTGATCAGTGCGGACATGACGGATACAGAGAGTATGAGAAAGACGGCAGGAAGATCAGAATATATTCAGTGAATGACACGGGACTTACAAAAAGTAGAAATTATGCGATAAAGAAATCAACAGCAGATATATGTCTTCTGTGTGATGATGATGAAGTTTTTGTTGATAACTATGAAGAAGGAATATTGACCGCCTACAAGGATATCCCGGAGGCGGATGTGATGATATTTGACATAGGCAATCAGAAGACGATACACCGGGACAAACCGACAAAGCTTGGATATTTTGATCTGATGCATGTTGCGTCATGGCAGATTTCATTTCGCAGAAAAAGCCTGATAGAGAATGACGTATATTTTGATGAGCGAATGGGAGCCGGCTCGGGCAATGGGGCAGAGGAAGAACTTAAGTTCCTTACAGATTGTAGAAAAAAAGGTCTTGCGATATACTTTGTTCCATTTGTCATAGCCGATGTGGCGCAGACAAAATCGACATGGTTCAAAGGATATGATGAGCAGTTCTTCATCAACAGAGGAAACACGACAAGATATATAATGGGATATGTACCAGCACTTCTGTATGCGGTATACTACAGCGTCAGAAAGAGACATCAGTTTAACAGAGACATTTCGTGGTTCAAAGCCTTCAGGTTGATTCTGAAGGGCATGCATGAGAACCGGCTGGGAAAGAATTAAGTTGAAAATAGGTAGATAGAAATGAGCGAAAAGATATTAAGCGTTATAATTCCGTCCTACAACAGCAAGCCATACCTTGACAAATGTCTGGCATCGCTGATAGTTCCAGACAGAATGGATCAGATGGATATCATAGTTGTCAACGATGGTTCAACAGACGGAAGTGAGGCGATCTGTCAGGATTATATAAACAGATATCCGAACAGTGTGTCGCTGATAAATAAAGAGAACGGCGGGCATGGATCCGCTATCAACGCGGGATCGGAAGCCGCCAGAGGAAAGTACATGAAGGTACTGGATGCTGATGACTGGTTTAACACAGAGAGTATTCCTGAGTTTCTGGATATCATTTCAGGGGCATCTGCGGATGTGGTACTCACATGTCATCACACCATCAATATAAGCACTGGCGAGATAAAGAACTGGAGATGCTTTCCGGATGAGCCTGGAAGAGAGTACACCATGGAGGAGATCATGGGTAACTGGAAGAACTTCGACAGAAGCCTGACATTCCACGGTATAACATACAGAACTGAGTTCTACAGAGAGCACGGTGTAAAGCTTGCAGAGAATGTGTTCTATGAGGATCATGAATATGCAACATATCCATGCTGTGTGGCTCACACCATACTTCCTCTTGGACTGTTCATATATGAATATAGAATAGGAGATGTCTCACAGAGTGTATCTGCGGAAAACCAGCTGAAGAGGATAGACCACACCAAGATGGTCATAGTCAAGATGCTGAAGAACAGGGTGGATATAACGGATCAGTGGGCTCTCGAGTACTGTGATAAAAAGATACATTTGCTATTGCTGAGTTTTATGGTTACTTCCATGTTGTGCGACCCCGACAGGAAAAAGGGCGTGGCGCGTGTAGATCAGCTGATGGGATATATAGCAAAGAAAGACAGACATGTTGTTGAGATGACCATGAGTCATTACAAGATACTCAAGCTTCTCAATGCGGCTCATGTCGGCCTGGAGGGCTACAACAGGATGCTGAATTCAAAGCTTTACAACAAGCTGAGGCATAACAAGAGTTTTGACTAGAGATTATATGATGGAGGATAGACATAAAATGAAAGTGAAAAGCGGTAGCTTTTTGGAAGTTTTTAATTACAAAGACCTTTTGAACCAGCTTGTTTCGAGAGATATCAAGCTTAAGTATAGAAGAAGTTTTCTGGGATATGTGTGGAGTATACTAAATCCGCTGCTCGTTATGATAGTAATGGTTATAGTATTTTCGAAGATGTTTGACAGAAAGATACCGCACTTCCCTGTATATCTGTTTGCAGGACGTATACTGTATGAATTTGTAATAGGCTCATGTGGCAAGGCGCTCGGAAGTATCACCGATAACTCGGCACTGCTCAAGAAGACATACGTGTCGAAATTCATGTTCCCGCTTGCCAAGATAACAAGTTCACTGGTGGACTGCCTGTTTTCACTCGGAGCATTCCTTCTTGTAATCATATTTACAAGATCCCCGTTTTACTGGACCATGCTCCTGTTTCCAATAGTGTTCTTTCAGGCTTATCTGTTTGCCTGCGGAATGGGATTTTTCCTTGCACAGCTTCATGTATTTTTCAGGGATACAAGATATATATGGAATGCCATAACCACTATGTGGATGTATTGTTCGGCTATATTCTATCCGATCAGTATGCTTCCTGACTGGTTGGAATTCCTTGTGACATATTTCAATCCATTGTATGTGTATATCAGCCAGTTTAGAAGTATAGCTCACACGGGCACACTTCCTGATCCTATCATCGTGGGACTTGGTTTTGCCTATGCTATTGTATTCTTTGGTATAGGAACCTTGTCATTCAAGAAGAATCAGGATAAGTTCATTCTTTATATATAGGAGGTGAGTCTGATGAGCACAATAGATCACAACAAAGAGACACATGAGGTCAGCAGAGTGTTTACATCAAATGCACAGCAGACCACAACAGTTGCGGATGGTGAGACCATCATAGAACTGAATGATGTCACGATAAGATTTAACAAGAATAACCTCAAGGTCGACAATCTGAAGGAGTACTTCATACGTCTTGTCACCAAGCAGCTCATGTTCCAGGAGTTCATAGCGCTCAGGAACATCAACCTGCAAATCAAGAAGGGCGAAGCTTGGGGATTCGTCGGAACAAATGGAGCTGGTAAATCAACTCTTCTCAAGGTTGTTAGCAGAATATTGAAGCCGTCCATGGGAAGCGTGAAGGTGTCGGGAACTGTTGCGGCGCTCATAGAGCTTGGTGCTGGAATAGACCCACAGCTCACTGCCAGAGAAAATATATTCCTAAACGGAACACTCCTTGGTTACTCCAAGGAATTTATAGAGTCAAAGTTTGACGAGATAGTGGAGTTCTCAGAACTTCAGGAGTTCCTTGATTCACCGGTCAAGAACTTTTCATCAGGTATGAAGACAAGACTTGCATTTTCAATCGCAACGGCAGTTGAGCCTGACATACTCATAGCAGATGAGATCCTGGCAGTTGGAGATCTAAAGTTCAGAAAGAAATGTAATGCCAAGATGGATGAGATGCTCAAGGGTGGAACAACTCTACTGTACGTGTCACACAATATTGCGTCTGTAAAGAAACAGTGCAGCAAGGCTATGTGGCTTGATCATGGCAATATAATAATGGTTGGAGATTCCGCTAAGGTATGCGATGCATTCCAGAAGGAGATGGAATCACCTGTGCCGATCATTTTAGGAGGCGCAAGAGACGGCGGTCCGGTGGATCCGGATACAGTTATGGAACCTGTTATTAACACGTTGGCTGATGCCGAGATAATAGCCGATGCAGCCAAGAAAGCGGCGGCTGAGGCTGAAAAGAAAGCTGCATCTGCAAAGAAGACTGCTGCGGCGGCAGCAAAGAAGGCGGAGGCTGCAAAAAAAGCGGCTGAGGAAGCTGAGGAGATGGCTGAAGTTGAGCATCATGATAAAGTCGAAGCCGGGGCTGAGACAGAGAGTGGAAAGGCAGGTGCATCAGCTGAGTCCGATCCTGCTGAAGAAAAGGCAGAAACAGCGAATGTAGATAACAAAGCTGTGAATGTGGATAACGAGGCGGAGAAGCCACAGGAATAGGGAATTGCACTAAATTATATATGAGTATAATTAAAATAAAGATGATTCACAAGACATAGGAGGATAGGAGTAATGTTACAAAGTGTAAAGTTGCAGAATGTTATGCTTCAGATGAATCTGGATATGAATATAGTTGATTATCCTGAGTTCAGTGCTATAGGCAAGGATTATAGATCGCCATTTACTTATGATTCAGATAAAAAATGCCATATAGTGCAGAAGTTTAACCGAGTCAATTTTATGAGTTATTTCAATTGCATACAGGTTAAGAGGTGGGCTGAATATACAGGTGTAAAGAACTTTAAACTTCATCTTACAATGAAGGGGAAGGCGAATATATCGGTGTATGCAATATATGCTGCCTCGGTTGCGGTAACATACAATACACTTTGCGATCAGGTTGTAGAGTGCGATGAGGTCAGCGAGGTTGTCATAAGCATTCCTGAAACAGACAAGGCACTTGTTGGATTCAGAATGGATGCTCTTGAGGACGTGGAGGTATACAGTGGATATTACTCCGGAGATATAGAAGAAGACAGAATAAGAAATGTCAACATTTCGCTTGCGACCACAACATTCAAGAAGCAGGAATACATCAAGAGAAATATCGATCTTATCAAGAAGAATGTTCTGTGTGAGGGAAGTGACCTGAAGGGACATCTTTTCGTGCACGTAATTGATAATGACAGAGAACTTGATCCGGAGGAACTTGATTCAGAGGATCTGAAGGTATACATGAACAATAATGTAGGTGGTGCCGGTGGATTTACGCGAGGTATGATAGAGGCTCTCCATAGAGAGGACAAGCCTACTCATGTTCTTCTGATGGATGATGATGTAATGGTCATGCCTGAGAGTTTGTTCAGGACATATTATCTCTTGAGGATTCTCAAGGATGAATACAAGAAGTGCTTCTTAAGTGGAGCCATGTTTGACTATGATATCCGTGAGAGACAGTATGAAGATGTAGGATATGTCCATAAGAATGATGGATCATACGGCCCGATAAAGAAGCCTATGGATATGAGAAACATATCTAATATAGTGAAAAATGAAAACTACAGCTTTGATGTCGAGGATGCGTATGCAGGATGGTGGTACTGCTGTATTCCTGTTGAGCACATTGAGGAGAGAGGACTCCCTCTTCCAGTCTTCGTAAGAGGTGATGATGTAGAGTTTTCACTTAGAAACAAACCTGGATTTATTGCACTCAATGGTATATGTATCTGGCATGTGGGATTTGCTGGCAAGTTCAATGCTGCAATGGAGCTTTACCAGGTGCACAGAAACAGTTTTGTTATACAGGCTGCCAGTGGAATCTGTCAGGATGAGGATTTCCTTGCGAGAATTAAGATTATGTTCTGGAAGGATATCACAAGATTTGCGTACAACAATGCAGAGCTGCTTATTGATGCCGTGGATGATTACCTCAAGGGGCCTGAGTATATCAAGACTCTTGACGGCGAGAAGAGTCTGAAGGAGCATAATGCCAAGAACGAGAAGCTTGTACCTCTCTCAGATCTTGGATATTCAGGAGAACTCCCAACAGATCCGTACAAGTATGAGAGCCTCAACAGATTACAGAAGCTTTGGTATGTGATAACCATCAATGGTCACCTTCTTCCAAACTTCCTGCTCAGAAGAACGCCTTATATCATCGCATATGACTGGTTCTTTGTTCCAGGTAAGAACTATATGAAGAAGACGCTTGTGGCAGTGAACAAAAATAACATGACAGGTGCAATAAGACCAATTAACAGAAAGAAGTGCTTCGCGCTCATAAAGAGATACAGAAAGGTGCTTTCAAAATACAAGAAGACACATGCGAAGGTGGATCAGGCATACAGGGATTCATTTAAGGAGATGACAACAGAGAAGTTCTGGAGAGATTATCTTCACATTTAGTAAATATACAAAAAAGGATAAGGAGGATAAAGAGATATGGCAAAGTATGATTACCTTATAGTAGGTGCTGGACTATTCGGTGCGGTATTTGCATACGAGGCAAATAAGAGAGGCAAGAGCTGTCTTGTTATCGACAAGCGTTCACACATCGCAGGAAACATTTACACGGAACAGATAGAGGGGATAAATGTACACAAGTACGGTGCACATATATTCCACACATCTGATAAGAAGATATGGGAGTATGTAAATCAGTTCGCAGAGTTCAATAACTATATCAACTCACCTGTTGCTTCATACAAGGATGAACTGTATAACCTGCCATTCAATATGAACACATTCAGCAAGATGTGGGGTATTAAGAAGCCTTCAGAGGCAAAGGCTATCATTGAGAAGCAGATCGCAGACCTGAACATCGGAGAGCCCAAGAACCTCGAGGAGCAGGCTCTGAAGCTGGCTGGTACAGATGTATATGAGAAGCTTGTAAAGGGATACACAGAGAAGCAGTGGGGAAGACCTTGTACGGAGCTCCCTGCATTCATCATCAAGAGACTGCCTTTAAGATTCATATATGACAACAACTACTTTAATGATCGTTTCCAGGGAATCCCTATGGGCGGATATACACAGATCATTGAGAAGATGCTTGAGGGTGCAGATGTCAAGACTGATACAGATTATTTCGACTTCATCAAGGAGAATCCAGACATCGCAGACAAGACAGTTTATACAGGTATGATAGATGAGTTCTTCGGATTCCAGTATGGTCCGCTTGAGTATCGTTCAGTAAGATTTGAAACAGAAGTTCTTGATGAGGAGAATTATCAGGGAAATGCAGTTGTGAACTACACACACAGGGATGTCCCTTACACAAGAATCATTGAGCATAAGCATTTTGAGTTTGGCAAGCAGCCAAAGACTGTTATCAGCCGTGAGTACTCAGCAGAGTGGAAACCGGGTGTAGAGCCATATTATCCGGTGAACAATGACAAGAACAATGCGCTCTATGAGAAGTACAGAGAGCTTGCTGAGACACGTAAAGACGTTATATTCGGCGGAAGACTTGGACAGTACAAGTATTATGATATGGACAAGGTAATAGCAGCAGCACTTGATTGCGTAGAGAACGAATTCTAAGACAAAGTATAAAAAGACACATTTGGAGATTGGAGCTTTACAGTCTCTGAATGTGCCTTTTTTGTTTAGAGATATATACACTTTTGTCATAACGTGATAAAATCATTTTAATTGTGGGCATCAGTCCAGGGGGTAATTTTAATAACAAAGGGTAAAGGGCGTATGTTGTTATGAGAAGAAAAAGGATAGGCGTACTCACAGCGCAGGCGGATGAGTATACTCAAAGCAGATTTCTTTCAGGTCTGTTTGAGAGATCAGCACAGCTTGGGTACGATGTATGTGTGTTTTCGATGTATCTGAAATGCCAGGACACGAGTGATCGTGGAATAGGTGAGTCGAATATATTTAATCTGGTTGAATTTGGGGCGTATGATGCTGTGATCATATTTACCGACAGAATAAAAACTCCAGGAACAGCTGAGGGACTTTTGTGGCGCTTGAAGCAGGAATATGAAGGCCCGGTTCTCGTCATGGAGGATTATGCCGATGGGTATGATTCTGTAAATATAGATCACCGGGAGAATATCTGCAAGCTGACAGATCATCTGATAGATGTACATGGATATAAAGATATAGTCCTGCTTAATGGCTGGGAAAATAATATCAATTCAGAAATGAAGAAAAAGGGGTTTCTGGACAGTCTTGGAAAACACGGCATGGAATGCAGAGATTCCGATATATATTATGGTAATAACTGGTATGATTCAGGAAGAGAAATGGCGGATGAACTGCTGGATGACAGGGAGAAAATGCCGGATGCAGTTGTGTGCGCCAGTGACTATATGGCTTTGGGACTTGCTGCCGAACTCGAGAGAAGAGGAGTGAAGGTTCCGGAGGATATTGCACTTGTGGGATACGACACAACAGATCTGAATGATGAGAGAGCTATACCGCTCACATCTGTGGATATTCCAGCTAGACAGGATGGAATATATGTTGCTGACTGGGTAGATGCAAAACTTTCAGGGATAGATCCGAAGCCGTACAAATGCAGGGCACGTATACATTGGGGTAAGAGCTGTGGATGTAAAAAGTGTATGGATTCGGCTGCTGCAGATCAGGCGTACAGCAGCAAGGACAGTGTCAGGGTGTGGAATATTGATTCCCAGATGGGGGCATATGACACATATTACAATCACTTGATGGAGGATCTTCTGTCACAGACTGATTACAGAGGTTTTTTCAACACGGTGTTTCAGTATACACATCCAGATGGCAGTTTAAGGAATTTCAGCATATGCATGAATGAGTACTGGAATGCACCAGAAGTTATGATGGGGGCAAATGCACTCAGAGTAGGCTACACCAAGAATATATATAGAATCATAAAATATGGCGGATCAGACAGAAACAATGCTATAGATTTTGATGAGTGTTTCGATGTGTCGAAACTTCTTCCAGAACTTGACAATGACAGGAATGAACCAGAGGCATATATATTTACACCGTTGAATTTTAATGACAGGTGTTTCGGTTATGCGGCGATCAGTGGGGGGGACGCTTTCGAGTCTTACAGCGGACTTTACAGAGGCATGCTGAAGCAGGTCATGCAGGGGATGGAGGCGTTTTACAGACAGGCAAATCTTCAGAAACTCATAGACAGGCTTAATGCTTCACAGACGAGAGATGACCTTACCGGTGTTTACAATTACAACGGATTTACTCATAAATGCAGGGATATATGCGAAGATGCGTTGATGAATGGAAAGCGTATTCTGCTATTTGCAATAGATATGAAAGGGCTTGGACAGGTCAATACCAGATTAGGCAGAAAGACTGGTGATGATGCAATACAGGTACTTGCCGATATCATCATGTCTTCAATCAGTAAGTCAGATGTGTGCATGAGAATGTGCAATGACGAATTTGTGGTTGCTTCCAGAATGGAAGAGGAAAATGAAAATTATGCGAGGGACGTCATAGAGCGCATCGAGGCTGGAACAAGAAGGTTCAATGAGGTTAATAAAGATGATTATAAAATAGAGATCTGTTATGCCGTGGATCGAGAGATGATCACAGGGGCGGAAGATCTTGACAAGTACATCAATGACCTTATAAATAATAAGAATAATATGAAGATGAAGGAGTATATAGAAAGCTCCCGCAATCCGGAGCTCACTGAGGCGGATCTGGAAAGAGACAGAATGGTTGCAGAGATACTGGACAACAATAGGCTCGCATATTACTTCCAGCCGATAGTGAATGCCAGGACAGGCCAGATATATGCCTACGAGGTACTCATGAGAACATCTGGTGATGAGTATGTGTCACCGCTCGATATAATAGAGAGTGCGGAGAGGATGGGTAGACTCAGCGATGTGGAGCGGGCGACATTTGTCAATGTACTCAGTCTTGTGGAAGAGAAAAAAGATGAGCTTGAGGGCAAAAAGATATTCCTCAACAGTATACCTGGTTGCAGACTTTCCGACAATGATCAGGAACTTATTGAGGAACTGCTTAGAAAGCTGGGAGATAAGATAGTTGTGGAATTTACGGAGGAAGCAGAACTCAGCGATCAGATGCTTGGAGAGATCAAGGAAAAGTACCTGGGGATGAATGTTGAGACCGCCATAGATGATTACGGTTCCGGCTATTCCAATGTAAATAATCTTCTGCGTTATATGCCGAGGTATGTGAAGATAGACCGAATGCTTATGACCAATATACATGAAGATCCGCAGAAACAGCATTTTGTGAAAGACATCATAGAGTTTGCCCATGACAACGACATAGTGACACTTGCCGAGGGGGTTGAGCTTAATAAGGAACTTAGGGAAGTCATACGTCTTGGTGCGGATCTGATACAGGGGTACTATACTGCTAAACCTTCGTCTCAGGCAATCCAAGAGATAGACAAGAAGGTCGTCATGGAGATAGTTCAGTATAATCAGACGGAGACGACAAAGTACGGAAAGAAAACATATGTTATCACTGATGAAGATGATATATCCATGGTTCAGCTTGCGTTCAACAAATATACTGCCCTCGATTTCAGAAAGATAGGAGAGGAATACAGACATATAAATATGACAGGTACGCCAGGTTTTAAATCAAATATTTTGATGAATATAGGGGACGGCTTCAGAGGTGAGCTTCGGATAGACAGTATAAGCCTTGGAGGAGAAAAAGGAACCCCATGTATAAAGCTTGGAAACAACTGTGACGTCAGAATAGTTCTGACTGGGGATAATGAACTGAGGACCGGAGGTATTCAGGTTCCAGAGTCGTCAAGACTGGAGATTGCCGGAGATGGAGATCTGAGAATAACTCAGGCAGGCGGCAAGTACTACTGTATAGGAAATGATCTGTCCTCAAGACATGGAGACTTGTATTTCAGCCAGGATGGAACTCTGTCCATAACTGCGACGGGGATGAGAGGTATAGGTATAGGTTCTGGACTTGGCGGCAACATATATATCAAGCAGGGAAGATTTGAGATAGACCAGCGTGGCCAGGAGGGTGTAGTAATCGGTTGTATGGATAGTGACTGTGAACTTCGAATTGAGAACTGTGATATAGAGATATATAACGGTATAGCAAGAAGTGTATCCATAGGCTCATACAATGGCAATGCTGATATCCAGATAGAGAATATTTCCGGGAAGATATCCGGAGCATCCATCTCAACAGCAGTTGTGGGAACTCTGGGAGGCAGCAAATGCAGGGTGAGGATGCAGAACATCAATGTAGTCATGAATGTCAGATCCAACGAGTGTTATGGAATAGGTTGTAGGAATGGGGATACGGATATAGAGATAAGGTATGCATATGTCAAGGTTGTGGCACAGGGAAGAAATGCTTATGCAATGGGAAATGGTAAACATACGGCGAAAATACTGTTTGTCAATTCTGATATTAACACTCAGGTCACAAACAGTGTAGGAATGGATATAGGCGCGGATGAGAAAGACATAACAATAGGCAATGGCAGGGTCAGCTTTCTTATAAATGGAATGGCCAGGGACAGAGAGGTTCAGACTGTAGACTTGTAGATCTGCCGATATATTTACGTTTTTTATGTTGAGATAAAGTCTGCTGTGAAGTATAATACTGCCGATTAAGTGATTTTTAGAAAGCTTTTTTGGAGATAATAAGTATGGTTTTTTCAAGTTTGATATTTTTATTTGTATTTTTGACTGCCAATCTCATAGTATATTTTGCAGTCCCAAAGGAGAAACGCAATAAGGTGCTTCTCATATTTTCATTAGTGTTCTACGCATGGGGTGGTCCGAGATATCTGCTGCTGCTGGCCGGCGAAACTCTGGTGAGCTGGATATTTGCGCTTAAGATCGACGAGGCGAGAACTGGATATACAAAGAGATCTGAGAAGTTCTATTTGGTTTGTGATATTGTGGTGATGCTTGGCTGCCTGGCTATATTTAAGTATCTCGGTTTCTTTTTCGGCAATTTTAAAATGATATTTGGCGTTCCAAAGGTGGTGCCGGAGCTGGTGCTTCCTATAGGAATATCATTCTACACATTCCAGCTCATATCATATGTGGTGGATGTGTATAGAAACCAGGTGAGACCGCAGAGAGAGTTCTGGAAGCTTCTTCTGTACTCAAGCCTTTTTCACCAGTGCATAGCGGGACCTATCGTTAGATACGAGACAATAGCTGATGAGATAGACAATAGAAAGATAACAGAAAATGACATATATATGGGTGTCAGACGATTTACGGTGGGACTTGCCAAGAAAGCAATACTTGCCAATTCCTGTGCAAGCATCGCCGATACACTTCTCCCAGCCGGTGTTGAAAGCCTCAAGGCACAGACGACACTTGGAATGTGGATAGGAATGATCGCGTATATGATGCAGATATATTTGGATTTTTCGGCATATTCAGATATGGCTATAGGAATGGGCAGAATGGTTGGTTTTCATTATGATGAGAATTTCAACTATCCATACATGGCAAACTCAGTAAATAATTTCTGGAGAAGATGGCATATATCACTTAGCTCATTTTTCAGGGATTATGTGTACATACCGCTCGGCGGCAACAGGTGCAGCACTGCCAAATACATAAGAAACATGGCGATAGTGTGGTTCCTTACCGGAATGTGGCACGGCGCGAGTTGGAACTATATATTTTGGGGGCTTTACTATCTAGCGTTCCTGCTCCTTGAGAAGTTCTTCCTCGGCGGAAGATTTGGACCTGTGGCATCACACATATATACATTGCTTGTCATCCTGTTTGGCTGGACGATATTTAGGTTTGAGAATCTTTCTGAGCTTGGTACTGTGCTTGCAGGAATGTTCGGAGTTGGCACTTCAGGATTTGCAAATATGGCACTTGGAACCGTGTTCCTCAAGAACATTTTCTTCCTTATATTTGCAGGAGTGGCATGTACCAATCTGGGCAAGAGATTCAGAAAGACAATGATAGAGATGGGCAAGGAGAATGCGCTGGTGCTTAACGTGCATAATGTGCTGGAGATGATAACACCTGCCATACTTCTGATAGTGTCAGTGTTGGCGTTGGTTGGCGCGAGCTACAATCCGTTCCTGTACTTCCAGTTCTAGGAAGGATGGGTAGAAAAACTTATAGAGACTTATTGATTTAAAGAAATTGTATATTAGATCTCGGTCTGTGTTGGTATACTCAGGCGGGGAGACGAAAGTAGATTTGAGTGGATATGATATGAATAGAAGAAATTCAGGAAATAGTTCAAGACAAAATATCAACCGTAGCAGAAGACGGTATGTGAGAAGATATTCCAGAAGCCAGAAAATGAAGATCAGGAAGTTCAGGGCGATCGGGGTTCTGGCATTTGCGGCGATAATGGCGGTCGGAGCGTTTATCGGTCTGCTGTTCTTCGTAAGGCCAAAAAAGTCTATGACAGAAAAAAGGGAATTGGCTAAATTCCCATCGTTTACGATAACATCATTTCTTGACGGTTCGTATTTTGAAGGTGTGTCATTGTGGTACTCAGACACATATCCGATGAGAGATAAACTTGTGGCGGCGGATCAGGGACTCAAGTCACTTTATGGCATAGAGACTGGAACCCAGATGGTTGGCGGAAACACTAAGGGCGATGATATCCCGGAGACTGATGAGAATGAAAAGAAGCAGAACTTCCAGACCACGGCGACAACTACCGAGGTGACAACCGAGGATCCAGAGATCGGACTTCCTGCAAGCAAGACAGGTTCCAAGGTGAATAAGGATGCCTCTACGGGAGACGGAACAGTGCAGACCGTTGATCCACCTGATTCGAAGGCTATGGATGCTGCGTTCCAGAAGCAGCTCCAGGATAACCTCTATGTGAAAGATGGTGCGGCGTACAGCCTGTATTACTTTGTACAGGATTCTGCCACTGAGTATATAAATGCGATGAACAATGCGGCATCAAAGCTTTCTGGTGTGGCAGATGTATACGACATACTTGTGCCAAACAATTCAGGAGTGCTCCTTCCAGATGACGATCTTGCAAAACTTGGGGGCTCTGACCAGAAGCAGGCGATAGAATATTACTATAGTATGATGCAGGGCGTAAAGACTGTGGATATATTCGATACACTCAAAGAGCACAATGATGAATATATCTACTTCAGGAGTGACCATCACTGGACGGCGGACGGAGCTTTCTACGCATATGAGGAGTTTTGCAAGACCAAGGGCATAACAGAGATACCGCTGGATAAGAGAAAAAAAGATATATTTAAGGGGTTCCTTGGCAGCTTCTACAATACCCTCCAGAATTCAGATATGAAGAATAACCCTGATACCATATATGCTTATGAACCTATAGGAACAAATGATATGACCTACTGGAATGATGATGGTTCAGAGCAGAAGTGGAACGTTATAATGGATGTCAATGGTTGGGATAAGGGTACCCTGTACTCGACATTTGTCGGCGGAGATACACCGATGGCAGTGATAGAGAATCCAAAAGTCACTGATGGATCGACGTGCGTGGTGATGAAGGAATCATATGGAAATGCGTTCATACCGTTCCTGGTGGATCATTATTCCACTATATATATATTGGACTACAGATATTCAAATGTTAATGTAATAGACTTTGTTAAGGAAAAGCAGGCAGATGATCTTATCTGTATCAACAACATATCACTCATAGGTGATGAAGATGTAGCAGCCACGATAAGCGGCGTGCTGCAGTAGCATCAGTTGTCTCAGATAAAGGATATCAACAATACAACAAACCGGAGGAGATAGTTATGGACAAATTAGGGTTTATAGGTATGGGAAATATGGCACAGGCACTCTGTGCAGGATTTGTTAATTCTGGCAAGGTAGCGGCGGGAGATGTGTATGCATATGCACCGCACTATGACAAATTGCTCGGCAATGCGGAGAAATATGGATTTACTCCGTGCAGATCACTTTCGGAGCTGGTGGATGCGGTGGACACTGTCATCATGGCATGTAAGCCCTACCAGATAAATGATGTCCTGGTGGAGATCGGAGAGAAACTTCACGGAAAGGCTCTGGTGTCTGTGGCTGCAGGATGGGATTTCAAGAAGTACAGCGAGTATTTTGACAGTTCAGTGAGGATTCAGTTTGTGATGCCGAATACACCAGCCATGGTGTATGAGGGTGTCATGCTCTTTGAGGCGCAGAACTCACTTGAGGAGGAAGAACGTGCACAGATAAAGGATCTGTTTGCAGCCGTCGGAATAGTTGAGGAGCTTCCTTCAAATCTCATGGGAATAGGCGGTGCTGTGACAGGATGTGGTCCTGCATTTGTGGATTTATTTATAGAGGGATACGCCGATGCGGCTGTAAAATACGGAGTTCCAAGACAGACAGCGTACAGACTGATATCACAGATGATCCTTGGATCAGCAAAACTACAGCTGGAGACCGGGGAACATCCGGGAGTGTTAAAGGATAATGTGTGCTCACCTTCAGGTACGACTATTTGCGGTGTGGCATCCCTTGAAGAGTCAGGGATAAGGAGCGCGTGCATAAAGTCTATAGACGCTATCATGAACAAGAAATAAGATAGGGGGTATCCACGGATACCCCCTATTCTTAGGTTTATGTTTTTATGTTGATATTATCTGAACACTAATATTATTTGAACTTTGAAAGGATACTTATAAGTCTCCTTATGTTCAGTGGCTTGGATAAGTGTTCATTCATACCCGCCAGGCGGCATCTCTCAATGTCCTTTGCGAAAGCGTTTGCCGTGATCGCGATTATAGGGATCTGCTTGGCATCAGGGTGGTCAAGTTCCCTTATGGCACAGGATGCCGTGATGCCGTCCATAACAGGCATCTGAAGATCCATAAGGATTCCGTTGTAAGTGCCAGGGGCTGTGGCTTTGAATTTGTCCACACATATCGCACCGTCTTCTGCCCGCTCGCAGGAGATTCCATTCATGCCTAGAAGCTCAGATATCACCTCGTAGTTAAGTTCGTTGTCTTCTGCCACCAGAAGATGCATGCCGGAACATACGGATGTTATATCCGTGGCATAATCGCGGTCGCCAGTCCAGAGATCATCTTTGATGATGAAAGGAACTTCCACAGTGATAGTGATAGACGTTCCCTTTCCCACAGAACTTTTAACTTCTATATCTCCCTTCATCAGATCTACAAGCTCTTTTACTATGGCAAGTCCAAGTCCGCTTCCCCTCACATTGTTTATTCGGGTGTCCGTCTCGCGGGTAAACTTGCTGAACATATCAGCCTGAAATTCCGGCTTTATTCCAATTCCTGTGTCACTTATGCGTGCGACCAGGCGTATATTGTTTGAGTTGTCAATGCGCTCCTCGGAGAGGTCGAAAGTTATGTCTCCTCCTGCTGGTGTGAATTTTATGGAGTTAGACAGCAGGTTGGAATATATCTGTTTAAGTTTCAAGCCGTCTGCCATCACGTATTCATAGAGTATATCATGGCAGCTGAAGGTTATGTTCAGTTCGTCGTTCATAAGCTCCTGGGCAAATATATGACTCAGGGTGCTGCTGATCCCTGATACGGACGTCTCGACGGGGTTGAGTTTCTGTCTGCCGTCCTCAAGACTGGTAATATTCAGTATATTGCTCACAAGCTGTTCGATATATTTTCCGGATGTGGTAAGCTTTTTTAGTGCATCACATACCTTTGGTGAGTTGTCTGGGCAATTTTTTGCTATATCCGCAAATCCCATCACTGCGTTCATAGGTGTTCTTATGTCGTGTGCGATCTTTGACAGAAATTCTGATTTTGCTTCATTTGCCCTGTTGGCTTCCTCTGCGAGAAGCATCCAGCTCTGCTCACGGCGCTTTTGCTCACTGATAAGACGGGTGGCATAAAGTATGCTGGTCACGTTGCCTGAAGAATCTCTCTTCTGTACTATAAAACGGGCAGAATGCCAGTTACCGTCGTTGGAGAGGTAATCCATAGCTATGGTCTCCTCGGTGTGTAGTCTTTCCGGTACAGTGGAGAGATCAAAGAACTGAAGTATTTTGTCCTGATATTCTGGTACTACAAAGCGGTGGCACAGTTCCTTCATTTTGGCTGATGCCCTGCCCATGCGTCCTGTAAGTCTGTGAACCTCATTGTCGCTTGAGACTTCTTCGTACATATCCAGTGCGAGGTCGATCCGGTATATGGAAAAGTAAATCTTACTTATGGCAGATATGATCTCATTGTTGAGTGTTGCCTCATCGAGAGCCTCCTGCAGCTGTCTTCTGGAGTTCTGTTCATAGGCGACAAGATCATCTATGTTCTTGAAACCGATCAAGACTTTTGAGTCGGATCCAAAGTCAAACGGGAAGGCCTCCGCCTCAAAGTACTCCTGCCCCACGGAGTTCGGTGTGACCTGATATCTGAATGACAGTCTGCCATTTATCGATATATGGCTTTTCAGGTGTTCGATGCCGAGCTGCTCAAGGAAATTTGGCGATGCAGACTTTATGACATAATTGTCGTAATATGATTTTATGAGGGCGGAATAGCACTTTGCATTGCCGGCCTTCAGATCACTTATCTTTGCCGCATTTGCCGTGGAGTCAAGTTTCAGTGGTTCAATGGTGTCAAGATTTAAGTCCACGCAGTAGACGGATATGTAATCTGTGCTGAGTATGGACAGGAACTTCTGGTCGCGTTCGATATCCATAAGGCTTTTCTCCAAAGAGCGGTTGCGCTGTTCAAGCAGCTCTGTCATCCTAAGTGATTCCCGGACATTTCCAAGGTGACCGCCCACAACTCCAAGGAGGGTGAGGAATGATTCAGATTCCTTGATGTGCGGATTGTCAACGCCTATAAATCCCCGGAGCTCATTCTTGTAGAATATAGGAAATGAAATCTCTGAACGTATATTCTGGAGAGTTAATAATCTATATTCAGATGGCATGATATCCTTTACGTCATTGACATCATCGATTATGACACTGTCGCCCCGTTCAAAGGCATTCAGCCAATATGGCATGTCGTTTGGATGTACTGACTGAAGATCCTCTATAAATGGTTTCACATTCTCAGCACACCATTCGTAGGAGTTGCAGAAGTCACCGGTGGATTCATTCTTGTCGAATATATAAACTCGCTCAGACTTTGTGTAGCTGCCGATTATCCTGAGCAGAGTCTGTATGGATGACCTGAGTTCGGCCCGGTTCTGAGCTCTGTCTATGGCGACCATCTGTTGCAGAATTACAAAATTATCCATAAAATATTCCCCCTTCATAATGGTTTCTTTGTTCTAAATGCTCATCGTATTTGTCCCTTTATGACAATTTTACTCGTAAGTGGACTAAAAAGCTATATAAATAGTAATTAATTCCATAGACAATATTATTAATAGCTTCTAAAATTATTGTGGATGATTGTGAAGATTTTACTTTATTTATTATAAGAGGATTCGATGGATGAATCAGAGGAGAGAATCATAATGAGAGAAAAAGTTTTGATAGTTGATGACATCGAACTGAACAGAGAGATCTTAGCTGTGGCACTTGGCGATCAATACGACATCGTGCAGGCAGCGGATGGAGAGAGGACAATCGAGATTCTGAAGAATGACAATGGGGATATATCAGCAATGCTTCTGGATCTCATCATGCCGAATGTAGATGGGTATGCGGTTCTTGATTATATGAAGAACACAGGACTAATAGACAGGATACCGGTCATAGTAATAAGTGCAGAATCAACAAGGGACGTTGAGGTTAAATGTCTTGACATGGGAGTTTCGGACTTCGTCAGAAAACCTTTTGACAGCGTGACAGTCAGGAGACGAGTTAAGAACGCGGCTGATCTGTTCATGTACAAAAACCATCTTGAGGACAAGGTTAAGCTTCAGACAAGAGATCTTAGAGAGAAGAATAAACTGCTTCAGGCTCAGGCAGAAAAGATACGAGAGACCAATGAGAAGATAGTGGATGTGTTAGGTACAGTGGTTGAGTACAGAAATTTAGAGAGTGGGGAGCATATCAAGAGAGTCAAAGGATTTACAAGGATACTTGCTGAGAAAGCTGCGGAGAAGTATCCTGAGTATGGATTGACTCAGGATAAGATAGAGGTGATAGTCTCAGCCAGTGCCCTTCATGACGTGGGCAAGATTTCCATCAAGGACAGCGTGCTGTTAAAACCAGGCAAGCTTACCACCGATGAGTTTGAGTATATGAAGACTCACACCACAAAGGGCTGTGAGATATTGACTCAGATTGCTGGAACGTGGAGTGAGGATTATGAGAAGGTGAGTTACGAGATATGTCGTCATCACCATGAAAGATATGACGGCAAGGGTTATCCTGATGGACTTGTAGGCGAGGAGATACCGATATCTGCCCAGCTTGTGTCTATAGCGGATGTGTATGATGCTCTGGTAAGTGAACGGGTATACAAGAAAGCAATAGCCAAGGATAAAGCATTTCAGATGATACTTGACGGAGAGTGTGGGACATTTTCGCCGAGGCTGATAGAGTGTTTCAAGGAGTCCAGACAGGATTTTGAGGAGCTTGCGTGCAGACATGATATGAAGAAGGCAGATGCATAGTAGCTGGCTAATATTACACAGACCACTTCGGTCTGGAGGAACAAGACAGGCTGCTTGATATGGTTATAAACAGGTTTATAAAAAGATATACAGAAAGACATATAGAAAGATGGGAGAGACAGTTATGAATATAAAGGAGTGTTACGATTCAATAGGAGCAGATTTTGAGGATGTGCTTGGCAGACTTGGAAGTGAAAAGCTTATAGAGAGATTTGCGCTTAAGTTTTTGGAAGACGATAGCTATAGTAACCTGAAGGAGGCGCTTGCAGAGAAGAATGCAGAGAATGCATTCCGTGCAGCGCATACACTTAAGGGTGTGTGCCTGAACCTTGGACTAAAGAATCTTTATACAGTGAGCTCAGATCTTACGGAAAAGCTCAGGGGAAGGTCGCTTGATGGGGCTGACGAACTATTCGAGAAAGTAAGAGAACAGTATGATATAACGGTGAACGCACTTAAAAATGTGGGCTGATCCACGTGTCTGAGGAAGATCAGGAGGAGAATAATATGAAGAAGAGAGCGATCGCCAGGATCATGGCAGCGGTCATGTCAATTGCAATGCTTTCAGGCTGCGGCAGCAGTGGAAAAGATGGAACACAGAAGGCCCGGCTGGATCCGGAGCATCCGGTATCCATAAAAGTCTGGCACTATTACAACGGTACGCAGCAGGCCACATTTGACTCTTTGGTAGATACATTTAATGCCACAAAGGGTAAGGATGAGGGAATCTACGTGGAGAGTTATAGTTATGGATCTGTGTCAGATCTTGAACAGGCTGTCAGTGAATCACTGTCGGGAACTGTTGGCGCTGAGGATCTTCCGGATATATTCTCATCATATGCGGATACAGCATATGCAGTCCAGAGGGAAGACAAGCTCACTGATCTTACTCAGTATTTTTCTGATGAGGAGCTCTCAAAATATGTGGATTCATACATTCAGGAAGGTTACTTTACCCAGGACGACTCACTATACCTTCTTCCGGTTGCAAAGTCCACAGAGATAATGATGATCAACAAGACAGATTGGGATAAATTTGCCTCAGCAACTGGCAGCAGTCTCGATGAACTGGCTACCATAGAGGGTGTGGTATCCGTTGCAGAGAAGTATTATAACTGGACAGATGCTCAGACTCCGGATGTTACAAACGATGGAAAGGCATTCTACGGCAGAGATGCCATGGCAAATTATTTTGTAATAGGCATGAAACAGATGGGCAGAGAGATATTTGAGGTTGAAGACAGCAAGGTAACATTCAACATAGATAAAGACCTTATAAAGAGATTATGGGATAATTATTACGTGCCATATGTAAAGGGGTACTTTGCAGCGTATGGCAAATTCCGTTCTGATGATGTGAAGACCGGCGATATCATCGCATATACAGGGTCAACATCTTCTACATTCTATTTCCCGGATAAGGTGGAGACAGATGATATGTCATACCCTATAGGATATGTAGTTCTGGATGCTCCCGTCATGGCTGGAGGAGAGGACTACAAGGTTCAGCAGGGTGCCGGAATGGCGGTGACCAAATCTGACAAGGAGCATGAGTACGCATCATGTGAGTTTCTCAAATGGTTCACAGAGAAGGATAATAACCTTAAGTTTATATGCGATTCAGGCTATTTGCCTGTTTTGAAAGAGGCAAATAACATAGATGAACTTGACAAGATTATAGAAGAGGGCAGTATAGAGGTCAATGACAAGGCATATGAGTGCATAAAGAAGGTAATGAATGAGTTTGACAGTACCATGTTTTATACCACAAAGAACTTTGACAATGGATATGATGCCAGAAATGTTCTAAACTATAATATGTCAGATGCGGCAGAGGCGGCAAGAAAAGAGGTTGCAGCGGCATCAGATGATGAGTCGAGAAAGGCTGCGATCGAGAAATGCACATCTGACGAGGCATTTGACGAGTGGTACGATGGATTTAGCAGCGCACTCCAAGAGGCTGTCGGAGAGCAGTAGGGCTGCCTGGTTATTTCCGGAAGGGGGGGATGGTACATTATGAATAGAAAAAAGAGACTGATGACGATATTCCTTGTGCCAGTAATTGCGGTTATTGTGGCTCAGGGACTTGTGCCATTGCTTGCAATGATATTCAGCGGAATACGATCAAAAATGTCTGGAAATGTGATAGATCTGGATAATCACACTGTTGAGAACAGACAGGTCGTGCTTGAAAATGATATGGTAGAGCACTGGAGATCCATATACAAGGAGCAGAATCTATTAAACGATACACTTTCACAGGTGCTTGATGATCAGGGGATAGATATAAAGAAATTCCTGCAGGATGACAATGCACAGATGCAATATCTTAATCAGACTTTTCCTGATATGGTGGATGCACTCCAGTACAACACCACATCGGGAGTGTTTCTCATACTTGCAAATGAACAGAAGCTTCAGAACAGAGCAAATTACAGAGGATTCTTTATACGTGACTCTGACCCACAGAATAAGACGGCATCCAACACAGACCTTCTTCTTGAGAGGGGCAGCAAGGAACTTTCCCAGAACGGGTCAATATCTCTTGACAGTGCCTGGACCACGGATTTCACATTTGATGGAAGCAGACGCAGATCATGTGATGATTTCTTTTATATTCCATACGAGGCTGCCATGGAACATTTCGGTGCAAGGATGGTAGATCTGGGATACTGGTCTAAACCGTTTGTTCTTGAGGATAGCAGTATGGACAATCACTATATGATAACATACACTGTGCCGCTCAGGTACGGCGATACCATATATGGTGTGGTGGGGATAGAGATAAGTGTCAGCTATCTTGAGAGCTATTTCACGGTAAGCAGCCTTGACAGCAATCTGAATGCAGGATACGCACTTGCCATAAAGGATGATGATGGTGTATATCATGCTATAGCCGGCAAGGGGACGCTGTACGATGCTGTATCTAGAGATACCAGGAGCTTTACACTCACACAGCAAAAAGATAACATATCAAAGGTTGATGGCGTGAAGGCGGGTAAGCAGGATATATATGCCGTGGAAAAGGCAATTGATCTGTACAGCGCAAATGTGCCGTACACTGATACATCATGGGTTCTGTGTGGATTCGTGAAAGAGGATTCTGTGCATGGAATGGGAGATGCCTTATTCCGTATTATATGTATATCTGTACTTGTCAGCGTGCTTATGGCGACGGTTCTGGTACTCATATTGTCGAGATATGTGACAAAGCCGGTTTACCGATTGATGGAGAGTGTACGAGGCGGTGTTGAGGGCATACACAGATTCAAGATATCTAATATAGTGGAGGTTGATGAGCTGCACGATGTGATAGAGAATCTTGCGGATGCACAGAAACAGATCGAAGTGCAGATCATAGAGGAGAAAGAAAGATACAGGATTGCGGTTGAAAGTTCACAGGATGTATTCTTTACCTACAATAAGACGGACCAGAAACTTGAGCTTGTAAATACAGGCAGTAACGATGGCACTTGGGATTGTAAGAAACCCCCGGAATTCTTGAACAATGATGCAGTACATCCTTTGGACAAGAGAAGACTATTTGATGCAGCATTAAATGCGGACAGCAGGTTTTGCGTTGAATTCAGATTGAAATCGGATGATGACAGTGAATATGAGTGGGTAGAACTCAGAGGCACAGTTATAAATGATGAAAATGGCAATAAAGACAGAATAGTTGGCTGTATCCATAACATAAACCAGAGAAAGTTTCTTGAGGAGACTCAGCAGAAGGAGCAGATATATGATGTGCTGACATCATTTTACAGACTTGGCTATGGCATGGGAGCGATTCAGAATTCAAGACAGACTGAATGCAGGGGAACAATGGTCATAACTGACATAGAGAAGCTCTCACGTATAAATGAAAAATATGGATTGATATTTGGCGATATAGTGATTGAAAAATTTGCGGCTCTCATAATAGATATAAGCAATGCGCTGGATATAGAGAACGCGGTATTTATAAGAGCGGGTGCAGACCAGATGCTTTTGTGGTTCCCGGGGGTGGATGCTGATAAGGTAACAGAGCTTGTGGGAAGACTCCGCTATGAGATGGGTAATCTCACCAATGACAATTATTTGGAGCTTGATTTCAGATCAGGACTCACGTATGCGGAAGATGAGAAAATTACGACTCAGGAGATCTTTGACCAGGCGAAGCTGGCTCTTACAGTGGCAAAGAAAAAGAACTGCAGGGATGAGATTTATCAGAATATATCCCACAGCGATATGAAAGATGCAGGCAGAGTATGTCTGTGTGGGATAGATTCGGTTGACAGGCTGGATCAGCTGAGCCTCTCGTCGATAGCATTGAATCTGTTCGACAGGGGAACTGAGGCAAGGGTATCTATGGATATGCTTGCGCTAAAACTTGAGGAGAAATATCATGTCACAAATGTGATCATTACCAGATTCAATAAGGAATATATGTCTAACAGCAGGACTTATCAGTGGAGATCGGATGGTATCAGCTGGGAGGGCATAGTCCACTGCGCTGACAGTGATTACGAGAGATTTGCAGCTAGAAACACTTTCCAGATGATGCTGATATTAGATCAGGAGAGCGGGGACAATCCGGTGTACGGAGAATTTGCTAAAGGAAAGACTGGGGTAGTGTATCACATGATGGACAATGGTCAGTACAGTGGAAGCCTGTTCTTTATAGGTATGGACGGCGGCATACTGCGTGATGATGCCGAGACGAAGATGTTCGAGGAAATGTTGTCGATAATACAGAACAGGATCAACATGCAACGACATGATCTGTCAGCCCAGGCAAAGTCAGATTTCCTTGCCAGAATGTCACATGAGATCAGAACGCCTATGAATGGAATCATCGGAATGACTGAGGTGGCGTTGCGCCCTGACCAGACTGAGGACAAGCGTATCGAATGTCTGAAGAAGATAGACAGTGCATCCGGATACCTTCTGGGCATACTCAACGATGTCCTGGATATGTCCAAGATTGAGAGTGGCAAGATGAAACTTGTTATAGACAAGTGCAGCATTTCTGATATGATGAAGAATATAGATTCTATCATGGATGCCAAGATGAATGAGAAGGATATTACGTTTGTGCGGAATATCACCCTTCTTTATGACTGGTACTACGGTGACGAGCTCAGGCTCAATCAGATCCTTGTAAATCTTCTGAGCAATGCGGTGAAGTATTCCAATCTTGGGGGACATGTCGACTTGACTGTCAAGGAACTGCCTGTTGATGAGAAACACTCAGATATATACTTTGCGGTAAAGGATAACGGCATCGGAATCCCGGAGAGCAAGCAGCAGCTCATATTCCAGCAGTTTGAGCAGGCTGACGACTCGGCAAATGCGAGAAAGCAGGGTACAGGACTCGGCCTTGCCATAAGCAGCAGACTTGTACATATGATGGATTCAGATATAAAGGTTGCGAGCGAAGTGGGAAAGGGAAGCTGCTTCAGCTTTACCGTGAGACTGGAGAGAGTTCCTGAAGGTGACATTGTGGAGAAGAATACAGCTGAGCGTGCCAATTTCTCGGGACGCAGGATTTTGGCAGTTGAGGATAATGAACTCAATATGGAGATAATAAAGATGATCCTTGAGGAGAGAGGCATGACCGTTGAGGAGGCACGTGATGGGCAGGAGGCTGTTCAGCGTGTCGAGGAAGTGGCTGATGGTTATTATGATCTGATCCTTATGGATATCATGATGCCTGTGATGGATGGACTTGAGGCGGCAAGAACCATAAGACACATGGACAGGCAGTATTGCAAAACTGTTCCGATAGTTGCCATGAGTGCGAATGCATTTGATGACGATGTGAAAAGATCCATGGCAAGCGGAATGAATGGGCATCTGTCAAAGCCAGTGAATATAGGCAAATTAGAGGAGATGCTGGCATCGCTGTGGAGTGGGAAACAATAATTATAGTTGTATGTAAGGGATTTCTGAGAAAACAGTTTTTTATATGTCAATAAGGGGGGAATAATGATGATACAATTTTTACAGACTATGGCATGTGAGTACGCCATACTTGCCATAATGATCTATATAGGACTTCGATGTTTCTTTCAGAGGAATAACCAACTCATCAGGCGGTTTTCTCATTTTGTGGTTGGAATCATAATTTTCCAGATAATAAATATACCTGTGCGAATGATTGACGCGGGACTTGCACATATGTCGCAGATAACAGTGTTTGTTCTAAACAGTGCTTTTATGATAGCGGAGACGTTTGTCACCTATGAATGGTTTGTTTTTTTTGAACACGTACAGGACTCATTTCTCATCAAATCAAAGCTTGTGAGATTGTTCGGGATTGTTCCGCTTGTCCTTATAACAGTGCTCAGCATAGCATCGTGGTGGACGCACTGGCTGTTTTACGCAGACGATGCGGGAGTGTACCACAGGGGGACTTTGTTCGCGCTCCAGATAGTACTTCCATATACCTATGTAGTCGTCACGCTTGTAAGTGCGGTGGCATATTCAATAACGAGAAAGGAGAAGAGATCGGCGGTCATCATGACAATTGCCTTAATACCGGCTTTGATATGTTCTGTACTTCAAGTAATAGCTGGTGGCTCTTACATACTTGCAGGTCTTACCCTGTCGGCGATATTTGTGTACATGGAGCTGTGTATGGAGGATATCCGGAAAGTTGAGAAGCTTGCGATGCTGGAAAAGTCCAAGCGTGAGCTTGAGGAGGCGCTTGACATGGCAAATAAGGCGAACAGCGCCAAGACTGTGTTCCTGAATTCTATGTCGCACGATATAAGAACTCCTATGAATGCTATTATCGGATTTACAGACCTTCTCGGCGAAAATCTTGGGGACGAGAAAAAAGCAAGGGACTATATAGGTAAGATAAAGTCGTCCAGCGACTATCTGCTCTCACTTATCAACAACGTGCTTGAGATGGCACGTATAGAGAGCGGAAGGTCTGATCTAGATGAGAGGGATATATCTGTGGAGAAGAGTCTTGATGCGGTTTACTGGATTTTTGAGGCTCAGATGAAGGAGAAGCACATTGACTTCATATGGGATGTCAACGTCAAACACAACAATATCAAGTGTGATGTTGTCAAGTTGAAAGAGATCCTCATGAATATAATTAACAATGCGTATAAATATTCACTTCCGGGGGACAGTGTAGCAGTCAGGATAGAGGAGATCCCGTGTGACCGTGATGGATATGCGAGGATACAGACGACTGTTAAGGACACTGGAATAGGAATGTCGGAGGAGTTCCTTGAACACATATTTGAGGATTTTACAAGGGCACAGACCTCCACGGAGAGTGGCCAGTTTGGAACGGGGCTCGGCATGGCTATAGTGAAGAAGATAGTCGACCTCATGGGCGGAACCATAGATGTACAGAGCAAGCAGGGGATAGGCACAACGTTCACGGTCACACTGGAACACAAGATTGCGGAAATTGCTGCAGAAAACAGAGAGGTGGTAAAATCTACAGAAGATTATTCTTTCAGAGGTAAGAGGATACTGCTGGTGGAGGACAATGACCTGAATGCAGAGATTGCCCAGACTATTCTAGCCGGGACGGGTATGACCGTGGATAGGGCATGCGATGGCATCCAATGTGTAGATGTTTTGAAAGGTTCTGAACCGGGATATTACGACATGGTTCTCATGGATATCCAGATGCCGAACATGGACGGCTATGAGGCAACAAGAATTATAAGGCAGCTTGAGGATAAGAGACTTTCAGAAATACCGATAATTGCTATGACAGCAAATGCATTTGCAGAGGACAGGAAACAGGCATTTGATGCAGGTATGAATGGGCATATAGCAAAGCCTATAAATGCAGAGGATCTTAAGCTGTCTCTTATACACATCTCCGAGCCCACGAGACGTAGAGGAATCTCG
>ENA-UAHN01000038-UAHN01000038.1-human-gut-metagenome-genome-assembly--contig:-NODE-38-length-35430-cov-8.943915_pt1 | contig 35430 bp, 30 predicted proteins | sample MGYA00244409_ERZ654369 | MGnify/ENA primary metagenome ERZ654369 (study PRJEB26926, sample SAMN06165271) | human gut metagenome | biome: ENVO:00009003; feature: ENVO:2100002; material: ENVO:00002003... | reverse complement strand
CCTCTACGTCTCGTGGGCTCGGAGATGTGTATAAGAGACAGATTTTGCAATTATATTTCTCGAAAGGTATGATGATATGAAAAATAAAAACACAGTAATTATCACTGAAGAAATGATAAATTCGGACCCTTACGGTTATACATACAAAGAAATTTGTGATTGTGTTGGAGAAAAAAAAGCTCGAGCACTTATGCATGCTCTTTATAAAGAAAAGCCACAAAAGAAATATCAAACAATGAGCATTGATGATATATATAATGGCGGTGACACAAGAAAATACTCCTTCAAATTAAAGGATGGTTACTGCATTGAAACCGTTTGCATAAAGAGAAAAACTGGTGTAACTGTATGTGTTAGTACAATGGTAGGATGTCCCGTAGGTTGCATTTTTTGTGCATCTGGAAGTAATGGATTTATAAGAAATTTAACTCCTTCAGAAATTGTGCAACAAGTAACATTACTGAAGGAAAAAGTTAATCGAATTGTATATATGGGAATGGGGGAACCTTTTTTTAATTATGATAATGTAATTAAATCAATCCATATATTGAGAGATCGAAATGGGCTTAACTTTCCTACGGATGGAATCAATATTTCGACAGTAGGACCTTTAGAACAATTAAAAAAAATAAGAGAAGAACATTTGAAGATACAGCTCACCCTCTCTCTTCATGCAACAAACCAAAGAACAAGAGATATAATTATACCTCACATGAAAGGTTATGATATAAATAAGATTGTTGAGTCAGTTTTATCATATTCAGAGAGACATAATAGAAAAGTTACAATCGCTTATTTGTTGATTCCTGGACTGAATGACAAAGCAGCTGATGTACGACAGTTAGGAAGATGGTTTCGTGAAAAAAATGTCTTAATAAACCTTTTACAATATAACGATACCGCAAATTGCAATATTAACAGGCCGAACAAACAACAATTAGTTGCTTTTAAATTACGACTTGAAGCAGCTGGTTTAGAAGTCAAAATGAGAGAATCACGAGGCAACAATATTAAGGCCGCCTGTGGTCAGCTGGTAAGCAATACAAACAAAAAGAACAAACAAATCAGTTCAAAATTCACCGACTCTAATCTTCGTAAACCTTCCAAGAACAAGAATAAGCAAAACAGTAACAAATTTAATTCCCAACAAAAGCAAAACAGTGCACGCAATAAAAAGCACAACACGTCTCATTCATGACGCCTTAAATAAATTGTTTTGCACGATTTCATTTCAATTGATATGAGGGGCAATAATAAACAAAATGAAAAAATTAGAATTAGTTGATATAAACAAATCATACGAAACAAATGTTCCGGTTTTAAAAAATGTTTCCTTTTCTGTTGAGAACGGAGAGTTTTTGGTACTGCTGGGCCCATCGGGATGTGGTAAGTCAACTATCTTAAGCATTATTGCTGGCTTTGAAAAGCAAAATGATGGTAACATTATTATTGACGGAAGAAATTGTGATACAGTTTCTTGCCAAAACAGAGACATTGCGATGGTATTCCAAAATTATGCTTTATACCCAAATATGAATGTATATAACAATATAGCTTTTCCATTGGTTAATAGGCGTGAAAAGAAAGAGGTGATAAAGGAAAAGGTAATAACTATATCAAAAATGTTGCAAATAGAAGACATTTTAGGAAAGAAGGTAGATAAAATTTCAGGTGGCCAAAAGCAACGTGTTGCAATTGGTAGGGCCTTGGTTAGAAGCCCATCGCTTTTACTTTTAGATGAGCCATTATCAAATCTGGATGCACTTCTTCGCTCAGCGGTCTTTGATTGTTTAGACTTTGTTGGACAAACTGATATTGATACTTTCCCTATTTATTATCAGAATCGCTTTTATATTCATTCCATTTACCGCCGTAAATATGGTCTTCTACATAAGCTAACATACGATTATTCAGTACACAATAATATATAATTGCAAGCAGACTTCCAATAGTACCACAAAGATATGCTTCAACATTTTGAATTATCAGGGCTGCTATTAAAACAATCCAAGCAACGGTACAGGCAATAATTGTTGATATGTGTTCCTTACGCCATTTTTTCTTAAAGAACTCTTGCTTCTCTTTCAGTTCAAATGTACTTGCTTTCAGTGTTTCTCTAATATTTGATTCCGCCATTTCTTTATATTCCTCCGTGGTTAATTTTCTACCACTCAAGATTTCGTTAATGGTTAAACCATAAAGACGGCTAAGTTCCTCCAATATCTCTACGGGCGGCATATAAGTTCCGGTTTCCCACCTTGAAACAGTCTTATTTGTGACACCGAGTTTTTCTCCCAATTCAGCCTGTGTAAGTTTTTGTTCTTTGCGAAGCTCTGCAAGAAAGCTTCCCATCTTTACCATATCCATTTATCTTCCTCCACCTCTGTGATGGTATTAGTCTATCACTTAGCTCAGTAAATGTCTTTACCATAAACAGCGATTCCTTAAATCAATCAGAAAAAGCAAGTTATCGCTGAAAATGTTCACTACATACTAATATAATTTGCATTCAAGAAATCAGCAGGTTCAAGTTCTCCGTTCTGTTTACAACATATTGTAAATCAAAGTTATGAATATTTCTACCCGTCGTCTATTGACCTCAGTTACGAGGAAAATAGGCGGCTTTTTTTATTTTCAAAAAATTTTTCAAGAAATTTTTGAAAAACACCCCCCAAAAACGCTCTCCCATTTCAAACAAGTGAAGGGGTTAATTCCGAACCACGAAAACGGAAGCCTTTCACTTGTACTTTGACAACTGAATAAATCATTCACTAAGACTTTATTTCTGATGATTTTAGCCACCTTATCGGGTACGCCGTGACTTCTGCATTGCAGAACAGCGAGAACTCCCGGTATAAGTAAAAGGTTGCCCCTGTTACGGCGATGACAGTCAGAAGGATAATGATACTTCTCTACGGAGCTGGCGGAGTACCCGGCAGAGGTGAAATTCCTATGATACAGATTAGCAGTCTGTTCCTTAGTGACTTCCCGTGAGCTTATTGCTCGGCAAGGGGTGTTGAGAACAAATATTGCCCGACCGGTTAGGAAATGAGCCGGTCAAGTACATAGCCATACTGCGATGGCTATGAATTTTACGAAAGGAGGACGCACAAAGTGTCGAACTGCAAAACGATTGCTATATGCAATCAAAAAGGCGGAGTTGGAAAGACGACCACCACGGTAAACCTCGGCGTCGGTCTTGCAATGCAGGGAAAGAAAGTGCTGCTCATAGACGCAGACCCACAGGGCGACTTAACCACTTGTCTCGGTTGGCAGGATACAGACAACTTGGGTATCACGCTTGCAACGAAACTCACAGATGTCTTAAACGAAACGATGAATGACCCTACGGTCGGTATTCTGCACCACGACGAGGGTGTTGACCTTGTTCCGGCAAACCTTGAGCTTTCTGCAATGGAATTTAACCTTGTCAACGCAATGAGCAGAGAGACGGCATTGAGAAATTATCTCAGCGAAGTGAAGGACAAATATGACTATATCCTTATAGATTGTATGCCTTCCCTCGGAATGGTAACAATCAATGCTCTATCTGCGTCAGACAGCGTTATTATTCCTGTTCAGGCTCAGTATTTACCGGCAAAGGGTATGACGCAGCTTGTTCAGACCATTTCAAGAGTTAAGAAGCGTATCAATCCGAACTTGAAGATTGACGGTATGCTTCTCACTTTGGTGGATAGCCGTACCAACCTCGCCAAAAGCACGGTAGAAGCTCTGAGAGAGAACTTCGGTAGTCAAATCAAGATGTATCGAACATATATCCCGATTGCCGTAAAAGCCGCAGAGACTTCTTCCAAAGGCAAGAGCATTTTTGCCTACGAACCGGGCAGCACGGTGTCAAAGGCGTACACAGAATTTACAAAGGAGGTGTTAGCCGATGGCAGGAAGAAAGAGCGACTTCACTCTCACGAAGCTCGATGACTTATTCTCAACGCAGGAACAGAGAGATGAAGAAAAGCTTTCCAAAATCCGAGATATTCCCTTGACTGAGATTGACGATTTCCCCGACCACCCTTTTAAGGTGCGTGATGACGAGGATATGGCACAGCTCATTGAGAGTATCAAGGAACGAGGGGTAATCACACCGGCGACGGTAAGGCAGAAAGAGGACGGCAGATACGAACTCATATCGGGACACAGACGAAAGCGAGCCTGTGAGCTTGCCGGGTTTGATACTCTCCGCTGTGAGGTCGTTGAACTGAACCGAGACGAAGCCACGATTTTAATGGTTGAGAGCAACTATCAAAGGTCGCAAATACTTCCCTCTGAAAAAGCCTATGCCTACAAAATGCGTTTGGAAGCGATGAAAAGGCAAGCGGGCAGACCGAGCAAAGATAATTTAGTCCCAGTGGGACAAAATTTTTCAAGGGAAGAACTTGCAACTCAAAGTGGCGAAAGCCAAACGCAAATTCAGCGTTATATTCGCCTTACAAACCTTGTTCCCGAACTTTTGGATTATGTTGATGAGGGGCGAATAAAAATGCGACCGGCGGTTGAATTGTCTTTTCTCGATGAGGACAGTCAGCGTGATGTGGTTGATGAAATCGACCTGAACGACGCAACCCCGTCCCACGACCAAACAATCCGTATGCGAAAGTTCTTTGAGGAGGGCAAGCTCACAACCGAAGCAATCCAAGCGATTATGTCGGAGGAAAAACCAAACCAAAGGGAGAAAATTGTTTTAAGGGGCGACAGGGTTCGACAGCTTATCCCGAAGAATATTCCCATAAGCCAAACGGAGGATTTTGTGTGCAAGGCATTGGAGCATTACAACAAGTTTCTGCGAAGCAGAGCCGACCGTGACAGCCGATAGCCTTCCCCCTTTCTCACACTCTAACCCCTATATATACCGGCTATTAACCTGCTGAAAAAATATACTCTATCTCCCTTGAGTATATCTATCTCAATAACATATAGCTGTCTATTAAAGGGTTTGCACATTTGGAGCAAAAGCAAAATGTCTGCTACGATAAAAAGTTCAGCCAATCGCACCTTTGATGTTTTGACCGGTTTTGATTACGATTAAAGCAGAAAGGAGCGATGGATATGAAAAACAGGCTGATACCTTGTGTTCTTGCCTGCCTGATGATTTTCCTCGTAGGTTGTAACGGTAACACAGCCAAAGAAGCTGCACAGGAGATAACGAAAACGGAGACTTCTTTTCCGGCTGGTAATACCGAAACAAATTCTCAGGAAGATACGGCAAAAGAACCGGAAAGCACGGCAGTTCAGGAAGAAACACCGATTACGGCAGAAGAAAGCAAATCAACCGCTGAAAGTCAGACGGTTACGACGGTACAGACAAAACCGGCGGAAGAAAAAACGGCTGATACTCCTGCAACCGAAAAGCCAAAGGCAGAGCCACCGAAGCAGACAACCACGCAGGCTGAACCCGAAAAACAACCGGAACAGCCGAAAGAACAGACAACAGCCGAACAAAAGCCGGTTGAAAAGCCGACTGAAAAGCCGGCAGAACCGAAACCGACAGAGCCGCCCAAGCAGACATTCGATGTCAGCCCTTATGTTAGTTACGCAAAAGAGTATGCGGTAAGCATAGGGCTTTCTCTTGACAGCACGGCGACAGAATGTTGGGACAACCCCATATCCGCAAATCCTAACCGAAGCGGTATCAAGTCTGATATTGAAAGCAGACTGAACCGATACAAGAACAGCGAGGGTTTTACCGCTGTGTGGATATGGACAGAAAAGCTATCCGATACGGATTACAACATCTATATCGGCTACTGCTAAAACAAAATAATTTTAAGCGGACGCACTGAGTAAAATCGGTGCGTTTTTGCATTTCAAGGAGGAAAACGCAATGGTTAAAACAAAATTCAAGAAAGCCGTCTCGCTTATGTTGGCGGCGGTTATGAGCCTTACTGCTTTTATGGGCATTGGGGCAACGACAGCCTTTGCAGCCGTAGGCGAAAAAGCCGATGTGTACCTCGTCGATTATCCCCGAAGCGGAGATACCAATAACAACGGCGAATGGGGACACGGCAATCTCAACTATATGAACGGTTGGAAAGGCTTGTCCACGAAATATACGGGACTTCGTGCAATGGGTTCGTATTCGGGCAATATCGCCTACTGTATCGAGCCGGGTACAGGTCAGCGGACAGGAGATACTCTCACCGAAAAGGACGAGAACTTCTTCAACAACATCAGTCCGAACGGTACGATTTCCGGCGATGATATTCGTCTGCTTATCGGTCGTATCTTGCAGTACGGCTATCGTGGTGGAATTTCGACAAGCTGGAAGTCGCAAAATGAAAGCGACGCCAACTGCATCGCACACGCTTATGCCACACAGATTTTGATTTGGGAAACGATTGTCGGCGAAAGAGACGCAGGCTTTAATCACGTTTCTACCGGCGGGTACAATGCCGTGCTTGAATGTGTAAGCTCTGCACACCCACTCCGCAGTAAAATCTTGTCATACTACAACAGTATGGTAACAAGCGTTCAGAATCACACCAAAGTACCGAGCTTCTGCACAAGGTCAAGCGGTTCTGCCAAGGTGAACGAGCTTGAATGGAACGGAAGCAAGTATGTTGCTACTCTCACCGACACAAACGGTGTGCTTGGTAATTACAATTTCTCGGCAAACATTGACGGGGTTTCTTTCTCTGTCAGCGGAAACAAATTGACTGTTTCGATGGAGAAAGCTCCGAGCAAGGAATTTACCATCACAGCCGCAAAAAAGAACGGTGTCCGCAGAGGTGTTGTCGTATGGTCTGACGGTATCCATCAGAATGGAAACGGCATTCAGGATGTGGTCACTTATGCTCAAGAGGTCAGCGACCCTGTCAGCGGCTTTGTCAAAATGAAGGTAAGCTACGGCTCTTGTCAGATTGTAAAGACAAGTGAGGACGGAAAGGTTGACGGCATTCAGTTTACCATAAGCGGTAACGGTGTCAATCAGACTGTAACAACCGCAAACGGCGGTAAATTCCAACTGGATAACCTTATGCCCGGTGTTTACACGGTAACAGAACAGTCTATCGACAAATATGTTCCGCAGGAGGTTCACAGAGTAACTGTTGTTGCCGGTCAGGTGTCAAAGGTCAATTTCAATAATGTTCTCAAAAGAGGCAATCTTCAGGTCATCAAATCTTCTGAGGATAACTTGGTTGAGGGCGTTACCTTCCATCTTTACGGCACATCTCTTTCCGGTATTGCTGTCGATGAGTATGCCGTGACAGATAAGAACGGTGTTGCTTCTTTTGATGATGTGCTTATCAGCGGCACTACCCCATACACCATTGAGGAAGTGGATACCGCAATCCGTTATGTTGTGCCTGCAAATCAGACCGCACCGATTAACTGGAAAGAAGTAACCACAAGAAACTTCACGAACATTCTCAAAAAGTTCAGCGTAACCGTAACAAAGAGCGACCGAGAGGAAGGCACACCGCAGGGCGACGCTACCCTTGCCGGAGCAGTTTACGGTATCTATAAAGGCGAAACCCTTGTGGATAAGTATGTTACGGATAAGAACGGGCAGTTTACCACAAAGGAATATGTCTGTGATAATGACTGGACAATCCGTGAAATCACGCCGTCCGAGGGTTATCTGCTTGATACGACTGTTCACAAGGTCGGTGCTGAACCGCAGCTTTATACGGTGGAACACAATCAGACAGCAAATGATGTTACCGAACAGGTTATGAAAGGCAATATCGCCATTATCAAGCACACCGATGACGGCGAAACAAAGATTGAAACACCGGAAAACGGTGCAACCTTTGAAATCTATCTGAAATCTTCCGGCAGCTTTGATTCAGCAGAGGAAGATGAAAGAGATGTAATTGTTTGTGATGAAAACGGCTTCGGTCAGACAAAGGATATGCCTTACGGCGTATATACCGTTCATCAGACCTCCGGTTGGGAGGGGCGTGAGTTAATGGACGACTTCGATGTGTTCATTTCTCAGAACGGACAGACCTACTGCTATCTCATCAACAACGCAAACTTTGAAAGCTATATCAAGGTTGTCAAGGTGGACGCAGAAAGCGGTAAAAACATTCCGTATGCCGGTGCTGGGTTCAAAATCTTTGACCCGGACGGCAATCAGGTAACAATGACCTTTACTTATCCTACTCCGACAACGATTGATACTTTCTACACCGACGCAAACGGACAGCTTGTTACACCGGAGAAACTGGAATACGGCAAGGGTTATTCTCTTGTTGAGGTTCAGGCTCCTTACGGATATGTGCTTGACAGCACACCAGTGTACTTTGATGTGGCAGAGGAACATTCTTCCGATGAGGGTGGTATTACCGTGATTAAGGTCGATAAGCCTAATATGGCTCAGAAAGGTACTGTCAGCATTGAAAAGACCGGCGAGGTATTCTCAGGGGTAAATATCTCTGGAGAGGAAAATGCCGATGTGATTTATCAGCCTGTCTATGAAGTGAAAGGTCTTGCAGGTGCGGTATATGAGATTACCGCAGCAGAAGATATTATCACTCCCGACGGTACACTCCGTTATGCAAAGGGCGAGGTCGTAGATACTGTTACCACAGATGAAAACGGACTTGCCAAGAGTAAGGAGCTTTATCTCGGAAAATATACGGTGGTTGAAATTACCGCACCGGAGGGTATGGTTATCAACAAAGAAGCTCACGAGGTTGAGCTGACTTATGCCGGTCAGGAAGTGTCTGTAACCGAAACCGCCACAAGTTTTGTAAATGACAGGCAGAAAGTAACGGTAAGTCTTGAAAAGACTATTGAAAAGAACGACATCTTCAACATCGGTAACGGCGATGAAATGAAGAATATCAGCTTTGGACTTTTTGCCGCCGAAGAACTTGTTTCTGCAAGCGGTACTTCTATCCCGGCAGACGGTCTGATTGAGATTATCTCTCTTTCCGAAAACGGTAAGGCTGTTATCAAAACCGAAATTCCTTTCGGAAGCTACTATGTTAAGGAGCTTGCCACCGATGAGCATTATATTCTCTCCGACGCCAAGTATCCGTTCACTTTCAGCTATGCCGGTCAGGATACCGCAAATGTTGAGATTGCAGTCAACGACGGAAAAGCGATTGAGAACAAGCTCATTTACGGTTCTGTTTCCGGTAAGAAGATTACCGAAAACGGCGAAGCACTGGGAGGTGCTGTAATCGGTCTGTTTAAGGCTGATGAAACTGAATTTACAAAAGAAAATGCTTTGATGACTGCTACCTCTGAAAATGACGGTAGCTTTTCTTTTGACAAAGTACCGTATGGAAACTGGCTTGTAAAAGAAATCGAGCAGCCGGAGGGCTTCGTGCTTGATGAAACTTCTTATGAAGTTAAAATCTCCGAGGTCGGTCAGGTCATTGAGGTTGAAATCGTCAATGAATATGTTCACGGCAATATCAAGTTGACTAAGGTCGATGAAGATTACCCGGACAACAAACTGACGGGTGCAATCTTTGAGGTTTACAAAGATGTAAACGGAGACGGCAAATTGGACGACGGCGACGAGCTTATCGGTACGCTCAACGAAACTTCTACGGGTATTTACGAGATGAAGGAGCTTCTTTACGGAAAATACCTTGTAAGAGAAACCAAAGCACCGGAAGGCTTTGAACTTGATAAGGGTGTGTACTCCGTATTCATTGAGGAAGATGAAATGACCTATGAGGTTGAAAACAAAGCGGGCGTCGGTTTTATTAACACGGCAATGAAAGGAAGCCTGAAAATCGTAAAAACTTCCTCTGACGGTAAGGTCGAAGGTTTCACTTTCAGAGTAACAGGAGTAAACGGTTACGACCGAAGCTTCACGACCGATAAGAACGGCGAAATCATTATCGAGGGACTTCGTATCGGCGATTACACCGTTTCCGAGGTTCAGGATACTGTTTCTGCTTCCTATGTGCTTCCTGCGGATAAGATTGCAACCGTAAAGGTCGGCTCTACTACCGTTGTGGAAATGCACAATGAGCTGAGAGACACACCAAAGACCGGAGATAACAGCAATGTCGGCTTGTGGACTGCACTTGCGGGACTTTCTGCCCTCGGTATTGTAGGCACAGCCGTTGTTGCGTACAGAAAAAAGAAGAAGGAGGACAATGAGTAATGGACGCTAAAACAATCGTAGCAGTTGTATTAGTCGCCTTTATTATCGGCGGCTTTATCTTCTTGCAGATTAAGAACAGAAAGAAATAAGGAACGCTTATGTGGGCGGAGTGAAAACTTCGCCCACCGTTCTTTTACGGAGGTGCATTATGAATAAGCAAAAGACGGTTGACAGCAAGGTGCTTGCAATACTCAGAGAATGCCCCGAAACGAGGTATGATGATATGCAGCTTATCCTTTGCTATTACAACCGATACAGCTATATGAGAGTCGGAGATTTACCGCTTGAGGATATAGTCAACAACTATAAAGGCTACGGCTTGCCGTGCTTTGAGACTATCCGCAGAGCAAGACAGAGAGTGCAATCCCTATTTCCCGAACTGTCAAGGCAGTGCAGTGGCTGCGACTGCGGAAACATCAGAATTGTGATTGAAGTAAGCTGAGGTGTGGGTATGAACGAGGGAAAAAGAAAAATCGGTGAATACACTGTTCTTTGCTCGGTCAATGTGGGCGAAAAGGAAGTTATCTTGGCTTCCAATGAGCAAAGCACAAACGGCGATAAATTTATGTGCGGCTTTGCAGAGCGAAACGACCTGTTTGAACTGTGTTCGGAATGTATGGTAAGCGATGACTATATCGAAATCGTACACCTTTTCGGAAGCCGTGTGGCAAATGAAGCGGAGCTTTTCAAGGAACAGGTCGAAAAACTGGATATTCCAATCACACTCATAACAGAAGCCGACTGTATCCCCGACCACTATTCCAAAGACATCAACGGCAAAATCATAGCCATTGACCCCAAGGTATTAAAGCCTGAATTTCAGAGAGCCGACAGACAGCTCTACTATGTTACAGGTGGTTTCGGTGCGTCGGCAAACAGCCGTGGAAGCGCCGTGTTTTGTACCAATCTTCACACCGGCAAATCAACCCGATATGAAAGAATGGATGTTATGGGCGAGGTAAAGCCTGAGCGTCTGCCTGAATGGGCAAAGGAAAAGGCACAGGAGCTTTCAAACAAGAAGCGAAACAAAGACAAAGAACGATAAGGAGGACAAAGCAATGAAGGAAAATTTCACTTTTCAGCAAAAGACAAAGCTTCTGACGAAACTGTTTGACGCAGGCTGCAATACCGAAAAGAAATTGCAGCAGCTTGATATGGAGAGCATTTTGAAAATTCCCGGTATCACTATTCCGGATATGAGCCTGATTATCGAGTTTCAGAAGCAGACCAAAGCAAATAAGCTGTTCTCTTATTTGGGAGGTGGCACTGATGAGCAGGCAGGAACAGAATGACCGCCATATCATTTGGAGCGATATTAGCCTTGACCTTGATGATTGGCGAGAGTCTTTGGAGGAACTGTATCCCGGATATTCCGATGATGAGCTTTACGACATTATGGTAAAATCCAATGCCGAAAATCTTTATGATGAACGAGCAAATCTCAACATTCAGCTTTCACAGCCGATTATCGTAATCGGCGACCTCGGCCGATGGAACGGCAGAGTGTCGGGATACAAGATGATTGATTCAGGCAACATTAAGGACTGCCTTTATTCTGACACCGACTACACAGAATGGTATGTTGACAAATACGGAGACCTTCGAGCCGACGCTGTTCATCACGACGGTACAAACCATTATCTTTACCGTGTATTCAAAGACGGTGTTACCGATACGCAGATTGAAAATCTGCAAGTTAAAATCTACAACGGGAAAGCCACAAGAGCCGACATCACACGAGTTACCAAAAGACTCGGCGATGATATTGCCGGCGTATATGGTTTTTCTATTCCAAAGCAAAGACAACCAAACGAACAAGCGAGGTGATGAAAATGGATTACAGAGTATCGACCGAAGCAGAGCGTAAATACACCTTCAGCCAAAGTCAGCAGCTCTCTATGCAGACCGGTCTTATCGGATATTTGCGTGCCGACTTCGGTTCTACCGGGAACGAGTTTTGGACGACTTGGAACGATTTCAGAAAAGACCTGAAAACCGATGAATTTAAGGCTGAATTTGACGATGTGATAAACGGATTGCGTGACGGCGATGTTTTGTCCGGCAGAAAGGCTATGTCCTCTTACTGTTATTCCACTCCCGACAGTTCCTTTAATGATGACCGCAACCACTACGGCATTCGTCTTGATACGGAAAAGTACAGCTATCTTATGAGGTTTAACCCCAATAGGGGCGAGTACAATCTGTACTGCTATTGCTATCAGAAAGAGTGGCTGAACAGCCACTTGAAAAATGCCGAGCGTGGTATCCGATTTATCGACCCGCACTATCAGGAGCAGTTTCGCATTGCGGACGGAGAAAAAATCTCAATCAAGCTCGGCGACGGCAAAACAATGGAGAGAACTTGCAGATATATCGACGACTACCATTTGGAGGTCGGCACAAATCTCTACCATATCTGCGAATTTGCCGAGCTTTGCGAGAGAAACGGTCATACCGTAGAACCAGCCGCAAAAGAAAACACGAAGCCTGCAAAGGACAAAGAAAAAACACGATAAGGAGGTGCAGACGAGGTGGCAAGGAAATTTGACCTGATTTCGGAGCTGTATGAAAGAACCTGCTTTGCAGTTACAGACAATCCGGTAAACTGGCAATCGTTTCTGAAAACAGCAGGCAGAAATTTCAGGCTCCGATTTGATGAACAGCTTCTCATTTATGCCCAAAGACCCGATGTAACAGCCGTGCTTGAAATCGAACGATGGAACGGCACTTTCGGTCGCTGGGTAAATCGAGGAGCAAAAGGTATTGCCGTATTTGAGGACGCAGACAGAAGCCGTCAAAGGCTGATTCATTACTTTGATATATCAGACACCCACGAAAGCCGACATTCCCGCCCTGTTCCTATTTGGGAGATGAGACCCGAATATGAAGCAGAGGTTATTGAAACGCTTGAAAATACTTTCGGGGCGGTAAACGATACAACGAGTATTGAAAATGTCGTCAAAGAGAGCATTGCAAATGCCGTCGAGGACAATATCGCAGACTATATCTCCGACTTTATGAGTTTGGGTGCAGGCAGCGATATTGAGTATTTGTCTGCCGACGAAGCAAATGCCTTGTATTTGGAGCTTGTCAGAAACAGCGTGTCATATATGGTTATGGCTCGATTGGGACTGAACGCAGACAAGGTCTATTCTCCCGATGACTTTGCCGGGATTTCAAGCTTCAATTCACAGGAAGTTCTCAATGCGGTGGGCATTGCTACAAGCGACATTGCTGAAATGGCATTGCTCCCTGTCAGCAGAACAATCAGCACGCTCAGCAAGGAAAATCGCATAATTGATGAACAGGGGCAATCCGAATACAATAAAGACATCAAAGACGAAAGGAGTCAAAGCGATGAGCGAAATCACATACACGATGGTGGGAGATTACAATCTTCCGAACCTGAAGCTGCCGGAGCAGACGGAAGTGACTCTCGGCAGATGGTCGCAGATGAGGAGAACTTATCTGAAGGAACATCACAAAATCCTGTACTACAATCTTCTGACGAAAGGGATTCTGAACAGTCACTTGGCGGAGGTTCAGCAGAGAGCCAGCGAACTGGAGGAAACTCTCGTGAAGCAGATGGCACAGAAAGCCGGGCTGACGGAGCAGATGAAAGCGGAAGATATGATGAAGTGGGTTCGCCTGATGAACAACATCAGGAACTCGGCACAGGAAATCGTGAAGAATCAGGTAATATTCGCTTAGAGTATTACGACAGAAACCACGAGGACAAGAGCCTGCCGTTTTTCGGTGGCGATGATACTATCCGAGAGATACTCGGTACCACCCCGCATTTGTCCGCTTCAAAGGAAGAAATCAAAGACTTCTATGAGAGAAATACGGACAATGCGACCCGTACCGAATATATCAAGGGTATTTTCAACAACGATTACACCCGGCTTACCTTAAACGACGGCAGGCTTGTTGGATACAAAACATTTCAGAATGTCCTCCACTTGTGGGAGGGCGAATACGAAAACAGAACCGCTCAGAGCTTCTATGACTGGGGCGTTATCGCACAGCATTTTGAAGCAATGAGACTTTTGGGAGAATTGACCGATACAATGAAACCGCTTCCGTCTATGGACGGTCAGTTGACTCTCATAATGGGAAATCAGGCAGAGGAACAAAAAACCTCTGCCTTTACTTTTTCTCAGGAAATCATAGACGCAGTTCTCACCCGTGGAAGCGGAGTTTCCGAGGGTAAAATGCGTATCTATGAGCAGTTTGAAAAGAGCCTTTCCGCAAAGGAAAACGCCGACTTCTTGAAAAACGAATACGGTTGGGGCGGCTCTTACCCTGTCATTATCGGTGCAGGCATTGACGAACAGCACGACGGAAAAGGTATCACAATTTCAAAAGGTATCGGAAGCGACAAGCCACACATTACGCTTTCTTGGTCTCAGGTTGAAAAGCGTATCGGAGACCTTATCCGTATGGACAGATACCTAAACCGAAAGGAAAAAGAAAAGTACCCGGAATGGCTTGAAAAGCAGGAAGAAAGGCGAGCCGAGCTTGCAGAGCAGAGAAAAAACCGTGAGATACTCTCTACTGCACCGCCTGAGCCTGAAAACAAAGAGGACGAACCGGAAGCACAGTATGAATATCATCTCGGCGACAGCGTATATATCGGAGCTTCGCAGTATGAGATTTTGTCCTTTGATGAAAACCGTGTAATGCTCTATGACTTCGATATGCCCCTATTCAACAAGGAGATTTCAAGGGAAGAATTTGACCGCAAAGTGCGTGAAAATCCGATGAACGACCACTTGAAGGTCAGTGTATTACCGTCGGAAGAAAAATCCGTTACAGGCGAAAACGAAGCTCAAAACGATACCGAAACCGTACAGGATTTCAGTCCGAAAACCGGTTATGACGATGCCTTCTTTATCGACCGGGACAATGAAAGCGTAACTTGGATGTATTATAACCCCGACAGCAATGCCGGAGGTCAGTATGTTACAAATACGCTTTCTTTTGACGAGATACAGCAAGCTGCAAGGGAGTATGACTCGGCTGAGGATTTCTTTGACTACCTTGGCAGTATTGCAAATCAGGAGCTTGCCGATGTAGGTACGGAATGGTTTGTGGATGTAGACCGAGAATTTCACAGGACACCGGATTTGACCGACTGTACCTCCGCCACAATGGAAGCACTCATTGAAAACGCTGAAAGAACTGATATGGTGGCAACGAACATCGGAAATGTACCGATTGAGGATTACAGAGAAATCGTTGCTACTCAAAACGGTTTTGACAGTTATGAGGAAATGTATAACGAGGGTGTTCGTATCGGCAACGGTTACGACAAAGAGCCTGAACCGATTGTCCCCGCTTGGGAGCAAAAGAAAAAGTCAAAGGTAAAGAGCTTTGACCTCCACCCGGATATTCCGATGGCAGAGCGACACAACTTTGACCTTGCCAATAATCAGGTTGAAGAAGTGAACAAGAAAGAACGCTTCCACCGAAACTATGCAGCGATTAAGGTCTTGAAGGATTGTCAAAACGAAAACCGTTTTGCAACACCCGATGAGCAGAAAATCTTGTCGAGATATGTCGGTTGGGGCGGTATTCCCGAAGCATTTGACGAACGAGCCGGAGCTTGGCATACCGAATATGCAATGCTAAAAAATATCCTGACGCCGGAGGAATATGCGTCGGCAAGAGAAAGCACCTTGACCGCCTTTTACACTCCGCCCGAAGTATCTACTGCCATTTACAAGGTGTTGGAACAGATGGGATTTCAGGAGGGCAACCTGCTTGAGCCGTCCTGCGGTATCGGTAACTTCATCGGTATGCTGCCTAAGTCAATGGAAAACGCAAAGGTTTACGGCGTGGAGCTTGATACCGTTTCAGCCGGTATCGCTCAGCAGCTTTATCAGAAATCTTCTATTGCGGCACAGGGCTTTGAGGAAGTAAATGTCCCCGACAGCTTCTTTGACGGCGTTATCGGCAATGTGCCTTTCGGAGATTTCAAAGTCTCCGATAAACGATACGACAAGTACAATTTCTTAATCCACGATTATTTCTTTGCAAAATCGCTTGATAAGTTACGCCCCGGCGGTGTGATGGCTCTTGTGACAAGCAAAGGAACTATGGATAAGGAAAACTCCAATGTGCGTAAATATATCGCACAGAGGGCGGAGCTTCTTGGAGCAATCAGACTTCCGAACGACACCTTTAAAGGCAATGCCGGAACAGAGGTTGTATCCGATATTCTGTTCTTGCAAAAGCGAGACAGGCTAATAGATATTGAGCCTGACTGGGTTCATCTTGACACCGACGAAAACGGTATAAGGATGAACTCATATTTTGTTCAGCACCCGGAAATGATACTCGGCGAAATGAAAATGGTAAGCGGTCGTTTCGGACCGGAAGCAACCTGTGAGCCGTTTGAAAACGCCGACCTTTCGGAGCTTTTGAACGAAGCTGTTTCAAACATTCACGGAGAAATCTCCGAATACGAAGTAGCCGATGAGCTGGAGGAAGAAGATAATTCTATCCCGGCAGACCCTACGGTAAGGAACTTCTCTTACACGGTTTTGGACGACAAAATCTATTTCCGTGAGAACTCCCGTATGTCCCCGGTGGAGGTATCGGCAACCGCCGAGAACCGCATTAAGGGTATGATTGGGATAAGAGATTGCGTCCGCAATCTGATTGAACTGCAAACCGAGGATTACCCGGACAGCGAAATCAAACAGGCACAGGAAAAGCTGAACACTCTGTATGACAGCTTTACAAAGAAGTACGGACTTATTAACAGCCGTGCCAATACTTCTGCCTTTTCCGACGACAGTTCCTATGCTCTGCTCTCTGCTCTTGAGGTCATCAACGAAGATGGCGAACTGGAACGCAAGGCAGATATGTTCTTCAAAAGGACGATAAAACCGCACAAGCCGGTAACGGAGGTTGATACCGCAGACGAAGCTCTCGCTGTCTCTATGGGTGAAAAAGCAGCCATTGATATGGAATATATGATGGAGCTTTCCGGCAAAAGCGAGGAGGAATTATTCGCTGACCTAAAGGGTGTAATCTTTTTAAATCCTCTTTATGAGTACGGTAATTCTTATGAGCCGAAGTATCTGATGGCGGACGAATATCTGTCGGGCAATGTCCGTGAGAAGCTGGCGACAGCCAAAAGGTCTGCGGCATTGTATCCCGAAGATTACACCGTCAATGTGCAGGCACTTGAAAAGGTGCAGCCAAAGGATTTGACGGCAAGCGAGATTTCCGTAAGGCTCGGTGCGACTTGGATACCGCCCGAAATATTCCAACAGTTTATGTTTGAGTTTCTCGACACGCCACGCTATGCACAGTGGAATATCAAGGTTCACTACTCCCAGTTTACCGGCGAATGGAACATTGAGGGAAAGAGCTATGACCGTTCCAATGTAAAAGCGTACAGCACATACGGTACTTCCCGCATCAACGCATATAAGATAATTGAGGAAACACTGAACCTGAAAGATGTCCGTATCTTTGACTATATCGAAGATGAAGAAGGCAAAAAGAAAGCCGTCCTCAATAAAAAAGAAACGGCAATCGCACAGGCAAAGCAGGAACTCATAAAGCAGGGCTTTCAGGACTGGATATGGGCTGAGCCTACCCGCCGAGAAAAACTCACGAAGATGTATAACGAAAAGTTCAACAGCATAAGACCCCGTGAGTACGACGGAAGCCACATTGTTTTCAACGGTATGAATCCGGAAATCGAACTCCGTGAACATCAGAAAAATGCGGTTGCACACATTCTGTACGGCGGCAATACGCTGTTGGCACACGCAGTCGGTGCGGGCAAGACCTTTGAAATGGTAGCCGCCGCTATGGAGTCCAAACGACTCGGACTTTGCAATAAGTCGCTGTTCGTAGTCCCGAACCACTTAACCGAACAATGGGCGGCTGAATTCTTACAGCTATATCCGGCAGCGAATATTCTTGTGGCGACAAAGCGAGATTTTGAGACCAAGAACCGCAAAAAGTTCTGCGGTCGAATTGCTACGGGAGATTATGACGCCGTAATCATCGGTCATTCTCAGTTTGAAAAAATACCGATGTCCATTGAAAGACAGAGGGCAATTCTTGAGCAACAGCTTGAAGAACTGACAGACGGTATTATGGATTTGAAGCGAAACCGTGGAGAAAACTTCTCCATTAAACAGCTTGAAAAGTCTAAAAAATCCGTGAAGCAAAAGCTGGAAAAGCTCAACGACCAAAGCCGAAAGGACGATGTTGTTACCTTTGAAGAACTTGGTGTGGACAGGCTTTTTATTGACGAGAGTCATTATTACAAGAACCTCTATCTTTACACCAAAATGCGTAATGTGGGCGGCATTGCTCAGACGGAAGCACAGAAATCCTCCGACCTGTTTATGAAGTGCCGATACCTTGACGAGCTTACAGGCGGTCGAGGAACGGTATTTGCAACCGGTACTCCTATCTCAAACAGTATGGTGGAACTCTATACCATTCAGCGATACTTGCAGTACAACACGCTTGTCAAAAACAACTTGCAGCACTTCGACTCGTGGGCAAGTACCTTTGGAGAGACTGTAACTGCGGTTGAGCTTACCCCGGAGGGAACGGGTTACAGAGCGAAAACCCGCTTTGCAAAATTCTACAATCTTCCGGAGCTTATGGCTATGTTTAAGGAGGTTGCCGACATTAAGACGGCAGATATGCTGGAGCTGCCTGTGCCGGAAGCACACTTCCACAATGTTGCGGTCAAGCCTTCGGAAATGCAGAAAGAGATGGTTGCTTCCCTTGCGGAGCGAGCCGAGAAAGTTCGTGGCGGCGGTGTGGATTCGAGTGTAGATAATATGCTCAAAATCACAAACGACGGCAGAAAGTTGGCTCTCGACCAGCGTATGCTCAATGATATGCTGCCTGATTTTGAGGGCAGTAAAATCAACGCCTGCGTCGATAACATCTACCGCATTTGGGAGGAAACAGCCGACAAAAAATCGGCACAGCTTGTGTTCTGCGACCTCTCAACGCCAAAGAATGACGGCACATTTTCGGTGTATAACGACATCAGAAAGAAGCTCATAGAGCGTGGTGTCCCCGAAAGCGAAGTCCGCTTTATCCACGAAGCAGATACCGATGTGAAGAAAAAAGAACTGTTCCAAAAGACCCGTAAAGGCGAGGTCAGAGTGCTTCTCGGTTCTACGCAAAAGATGGGAGCCGGCACGAATGTTCAGGACAGACTTATCGCACTTCACGATGTGGATTGCCCGTGGAGACCGTCAGACCTGGAGCAGCGTTCCGGTCGAATTATCCGTCAGGGCAACTCAAATCCTGATGTAGATATTTATCGCTATGTAACGGAGCAGACCTTTGACGCATATCTCTATCAGCTTGTAGAGGGAAAGCAAAAATTCGCCAGTCAGATTATGACGAGCAAATCCCCGGTGCGTTCTGCCGAGGATATTGATGAAACCGCCCTGTCCTATGCAGAGATTAAAATGCTTGCAACCGGCAATCCGTATATTAAGGAGAAGATGGATTTGGATATTCAAGTCCAAAAGCTGAAGCTCCTAAAATCCAACTTTCTCTCTGAAAGATATGCTTTGGAAGATAAGATAATCAAATATTATCCGCAGCGAATTACAGCTTTGGAAAACCGTATTGAAGGATTGAAGCAAGATGTAGAAACTGCGAAACAGCACCCGAAACCAACGGACGACCGATTTGTCGGTATGGAGGTTAAGGGTGTTTTTTATTCCGAAAAAGCCGACGCCGGTAAAGCAATCATTGAAGCCTGTAAGCAGATGAACAGCCCCGACCCTATTCCTCTCGGCAAGTACCGAGGGTTTGAAACGGAGCTGCTTTTTAATACCGCAGAGCGAAATTATGAGGTTCGACTGAAAGGTGCGACAAGCAGAAATGTTCCTCTCGGCGATGACGCACACGGCAATATTATCCGTCTTGATAACGGAATTGAGAGATTTGCCGAGAGCTTGTCGCTTGCGGAAAATGACCTTGAGAACACCAAAAATCAGTTGGAAACCGCAAAGAAAGAAGTTCAAAAACCATTTATTGGGGAGGAAGAATTGAAAACAAAGCTTGCCCGACTGGACGAGCTGAATATTCTGCTCAATATGGATAAGCGAGATAACGAAATTGTCGGCGGCGAACCCGATGAGGGCGAAGTGCCGAACACACGAAAGGAGAAAACCTATGAACGATAAAATGACACCCGATAAGGAAAGAGAAAACTGCCCTTGCAGAAAAGCAATCATTAACCCTTTTGATGCAATGATGATGGTTGTGGTCAGGAGACTTGATAAAGCATATCTCGAATTAAAAAGAAGCAAACCGCCCGCAAAGGAAGCAGAATTTGCCCTTAGAAATGCAAAGCTTTCTTTCTACGGAGAGTTGGTTCGACAGAGCATTGAAACGGTGTTTTCGCCGGAAGAAATCATTGCTTTGTATGAAAACGACGACCTTGCGGGAGGTGCTTGGACTGTTTGGAATGACATCGGCTGCCCTGTTGATAAGATACTCATTATCATTGCAAAGCTCAGTATCAACGAACCGATACAGAAAGCGGTTGCCGATTTGCTGATGTAAAAAGGCGGTGATACCTATGCCGTATATTGCACCGGAAGTCATAACCGAAGCCAAACGAATGGATTTATTAACCTATCTCAGAGAGTATGAACCGGGCGAGCTTGTCAAGTTTTCAAGCAACACCTACACCACAAGAACCCACGACAGTTTGAAGATTTCCAACGGCAAATGGATGTGGTGGTCGAGAGGTATCGGGGGCAAATCTGCCCTCGATTACCTTATCAAAGTCCGTGGAATGGATTTTGTGGAGGCGGTTCAGACCATTATGGGAAACGGTTCAGTCAGCTTTCCGACTTGTGAAAACATCAAAAGCTATGAGGAACAGCCCTTGCTTCTGCCTGAAAAAAGTCCTACTGCCGATGTGGTATTTGATTACCTTTTCGGGCGTGGGATTGATTATGAAATCATCAACCACTGTTTGGAACAGGAGCTAATCATCGAGTCGCTTCCATATCACAATGCTGTTTTTATCGGCTATGACGAGAACAAAGAACCTAAATACGCCGCTTACAGAGCAACAAATCAATCAAGGATTATGGGCGACTGCACCGGCAGTAAAAAGCAATATTCTTTCCGCCTGACTGCCGAAAACACCGGAGAGGTTCATCTTTTTGAGTGTGCCATTGACCTGCTTTCCTATGCAACTTTGATGAAGCTGGAGGGCAAAGACTGGCGACAGTTTAACCTTGTTTCTCTTGCGGGAGTGTATTCCCCAAAGCAGAAAATCGAGGACTCAAAAGTGCCTGTTACACTCGGCAGGCTGCTTGAAAAAGACAAAACAATCAAGCGAATTGTTCTTCATTTGGATAATGATATTGCTGGAAGAAAAGCAACCAAAGCGTTGCAGACGATTCTTTCAGATAATTATGAAGTCGTTGACGACCCTCCCCAATACGGGAAAGATGTCAACGACTTTCTTTGTAAACGCTTGGGAATAAAAGATAAAACCGAAAGGAGTTTTGCACGATGAAACTAAAAGAAATCAGAGAAATGTACCCGGAGGGTACGCAGATTGTACTCACTGAAATGGCTGGCGAAAGTCAAATGCCCTACGGTCTGAAAGGAACGGTTAAGTTCGTTGACGACGCCGGACAGATTCATATGAGTTGGGAAAACGGAAGCTCTCTCGCTTTGAATATTCACGAAGATACCTTTGAAAAGGTCGAAGCACCGGAGAAGATTTCCGTCATTCTCGTTGAGCCGGGCAGGTATCCGAAGCTCATTGAAATCGAGGATACGCTGGAAGCAATGCAGTCTCTTGTGGAGGGAGATATTGAAGAATATATGCCCTTTGAGGACGAGGTTGCCATCATCTGCAACGATGAAGGAAAGATGAACGGCTTGCCGCTGAACAGGGCTGTTTATTCCGAGCCTGAGAATGTTGAGATGAGTTATCCGCAGTTGAAAGCTCATTTCCGGCAGGCAGAAAAAGAAAGAAACCACACGACCGGATATATTGTTTTTACGGCTGACAGCTTTGACAAGCCTTACACAGAAGAACAAAGAACCTATGTTGTCAGCAGTAACAATAAGGCTTTCATTGAGGGTATGGGCGGATATTCTATCTATGCTTCTTCCCTTGACGGTTCGGATAAATGTGTGCGACTGGAAGCATATATGGCTGATGAACACGGCGGCAAGGACGGTTGGAAGATTGAAAAATGTTATGTAAAAGACGACAGCAACCGTGAAATGCTCGACATTATTGCCGGCAAGTTCTTCATTGCATACGCACCGATTGAGTCGGAAAAGTTTCTCAGTATGCCGAAAGAACTGGCTCGTAAGTACGAGGAAAAGTTCAAATATCCGGAGAGGTTTTACAAGTCTTTGGACGGTATTGAAGCAAAGCCGTATAAGCCGGTCTCCAAGGATATGGAGAGATAAGAGTCAATCTATGGGGCAACCCTGAGTGTCTGCATAATCTTAGCGAGCAGACCATTTATGGACAGGAATGTCCAAAACGGTACACTCGTTAGGGGTTGCCCCTAATACCCCCAGGTAAGAAAGGAGCATAAGCAATGCGGGAGATAGTATTGGTTGCCGCCGGGTTAATTATCGGCGGCTTTTTCGGAGTAACAACAATGTGCCTGTTTCAGATAAATCGGGACAGGCACTATATTTACAGAAAGGACAGCGATAAAAATGAGCAAGAGAAACATTGAAAAGCACATTCTGATGAACAAGGCAGAAGCTCAGGATTTGCAGAAAAAAGCAAAACGGGCGTGTCTTTCCGAAGGCGGTCTTATCCGTTTGCTTCTCAAAGGATACGAGCCGAGAGAAAAGCCCGACGAAAGATTTTACGATGTTATGCGTGAGCTTTCTGCTATCGGCAACAACATCAATCAGCTTGCGGCGAAAGCAAACACCCTCGGATTTGTGGATGCACCGCAGCTTAAAAAGGAAGCCGAGCGTTGGCATAAGTTTCAGGCTGATGTGGAGCGTACTTTTTTAAGACCCGATAAGAGCGATATGAAATGGCAGTAAGTAAATTGTGGTCTGTCACATCAAGGCTCGGTCAGGTAATCGACTATGCCGCCAATCCCGAAAAGACGGCGGCAGATATTTACACCGAGGAACAGTATCAGGCTCTCCGTGATGTTCTCAGCTATGCAAAGGACGAAGAAAAAACCGAGTGTGAATTTTTCGTTGAGGGTATCAACTGCAACCCTGCGACCGCAAGAGACCAGTTTGTTTCTGTGAAAAAAGCATACGGCAAAGACGACGGCATACAAGCCTATCACGGATACCTGAGCTTTAAGGAACAGGACATATCCCCGGAGCTTGCACAGAAAATCGGAATGGAATTTGCAAACGAGGTGTGGGGCAAAAGATTTCAGGTGGTGGTTACTACTCATCTGAACACGAAGCACCTGCACTGCCACTATGTAATCAACTCCGTTTCCTTTGTGGACGGCAAGCGGTTATGGGGCGATGAAAAAGCGTGGTTCAAGTTCCGCTTGGTTGCCGACCGACTGTGCGAGAAGTACGGACTGTATTACAATCCAAACCCGAACCGCAGTAAGCAATCTTCTTATTACTACAAGCAGGAGCAAGCCGGTATGCCGAGCCGATACTCCATTACCCGTGACGCCATTGATGAAGCGATTGCACACAGCACCAACTTAAAGACCTTTGATTATATCCTCACGCAGATGGGCTATGAGCATTGTCTCAGCGACAGTCGAAAGTATTGGACGATTGTTCCGAAAGGATACAAGAAGCCGATACGACTTAAATCACTCGGAGAGAATTATACCGAGGACGCAATCAAGCGTAGGCTGACGGAAAATCAAAAGGTTCTCATCGTTCCTTTTGCAAAGGAAACGGTAAGAGTCAGACAATACCGATTGCCCACAAGAGAACACAAAATCAAAAAGGTCGGCGGATTGTATGGGCTGTATCTGCATTACTGCTATAAGCTGGGCTATCTGCCGAAGTACAAAAAACAGAATACCGCAAGGCTTCACTATCTTTTGAAAGAAGATTTGCTGAAGCTCGATAAAATCACTCAGGAGACAAGGCTGCTTGGACGGGAGAACATTTCTACCGACGAGCAGCTTTTCTCATATAAAGAGTCCGTGTTGTCGCAAATCAAATCCTTGACTGACGATAGAACGCACCTGCGAAAACAGTTAAGAAGAAATTTGAGTGACAATGAGCTATCAAATGTCAAGGAGCAGATTACGGCAATCACGAGCAAGCTGTGGACTCTCCGCAAAGAGGTAGGTCTTTGTGATGATATAGCCGAAAGGTCAAAGGTCATTGAAGCCAACCTTGAAACGGTAAGAGTTTACGAAGAAAAACAAGAACGAAAGGAGCAGAACCGTAATGACAAACGGAGGTGATGCGGCAGAACAGGTCGTCAGGCTATCGCTTGAGGGCTTTGAAGTAGCCGCAAAATTGAGCGGAGCGGCAGCTAAAAATATTGCCGTTCTTTTAGTCTCTGTTCTCAAACAGGAACAGAAAACAAAAGGCAAGGCTCGACTTACCAATATGATTAAGTCGGGCAAGGAGCTGAAGGTGTTTTCTATCCCCAACAAGGACTTGAAAAAGTTTACCGAGCAGGCAAAACGCTACGGCGTTCTCTACTGCGTACTCAGGGATAAAAACACAAAGGGCGATAATGTACCGATTGATATTATTGCCCGTGCAGAGGACGCTTCCAAAATTCAGAGAATCGTTGAGAGATTTGAACTCGGTAAAGTTGATAAGGCTGCGATTGTCACCGAGTCTCAGAAGGCTGTCGAAAAGCGTGAAGCTTTGGAGAAAGACAAGCCGACGAAAACCAAAAACGAAATCATCACTGAGGAAGCCGTCAGAAAACCTATTCAGAAAGAGGGGTATTCCCAGTCAAACCCCACAGTCGCCAAAACGGACAAAAACCCTCCGTCAAGGCACGACTCCGAGCCGGTAGATATGCAAACTGATAAGGGTACTGTAAGCGACAGACAGAGAAAGCCGTCGGTGAAAGCAAAGCTTGACCGATACAAGGCACAGTCCAAGCAGCAGAAAGAAGCAGAACGCAAAGAACCGGAGGTATCAAAGCCGGAGGTAAAGAACGCCCCGGCACAGACCGTACACCAGCAGCCGAAACCCAAAAACAAAAATGTGAAAGAGAGGTAATCACAATGACAAACAATTTTACCCCTGCTAAGGCAGGACAGCAGAGCAAACGACTTTCCAAAGAGGAATACGCCGAGAAGATGAAGGCTGAAAAAGAAGCCGTATATCAGATGGCGGACGACACCGCAAAGGCGATTGTTTCCGACCCGGAAAAGTTCAAAGCGTTTCTTGATACGCAGAGCCGACTTGACAGATACTCTGCGGTCAACGCACTTCTGATTTTCAAGCAGCTTCCCGAAGCAAGCCAGCTCAAAAACTTTGACGACTGGAGCAAGGACAATGTGAAAATTCAGAAAGGTGCGAAAAGCATTTCCATTCTTGAGCCTGTCGAGTATGCCAAGAGAGACGGTACGACCGGCATTTCCTACAATGTGAAAAAGGTCTTTGATGTTTCGCAGACCAACGGCAAGAGACCGCCTGCACCGACTGTTAACCGTGACCCGAAAGCACTCATTACCGTTATGCTGGATTCTTCCCCTGTTGAAGTGGAAGCAACAAATGAACTTCCGTATCCCAATATGGCGGCGTTTTACAACAACGAGGAACAGACCTTGTATGTAAAGCGTGATGTGGGAGACAGCGTAGCGGTCGCTCAGTGCGTAGCACAGGAGCTTGGCCACGCACAGCTCTCCATCAACAGCGACAGTTACAGCAGAGCGGATATGGGCTTTCAGGCGGTTTGTATCGGCTATATGCTTTGCAAGAAGTACGGCGTCGATACACAGAATTTTGCAATCAACCGTATCCCTGAGAAGCTCGCAGGCAAAGAGCCGAAGGATATTCGCTATGAGCTTTCCAAAACGAGAAATGCGATGGCGGATATTCACTCCCGTGTTTCCGATGAGCTTTACAAGAAGAAGCAGGAACGAAGCAAAGACTACGAAAGATAAGGTGAGACTATGGCGAAGGAAGAAATGTATCATATCGCATTGGACGATTATGAACACGGCATTATTATCCGTTCTCTCAACGACGAGAAAACAGATTTGATGAACGAGGGCAAATCTACCGATGCGATGGACGACCTTATCATCAAGGTCGGAACTGCCCCAAAGAAAAAGTTTAGAGTTATCGAAAAGGAACGCTCCTGTGAATCGAGATAACGAAAGGCAGTCTTCTATTATTCTTTCCGTCATCGGTATTATCCCGGTCGTATGGCTGGCACTTCTGATTGCACCCTCTGTAAAAGGAGGATTGCCGGAAATACTGCCGAGCCTATTAACAGCGTTCAACAACCCATTCCATATTGAGCTATGCGAGGACAGCCTAAAAACTGTCCTCGTTTTGCTTCTCTGCTATGCAATGGGTATCGGGATTTACTTCTCAACACAGAAAAATTACCGAAGGCGTGAAGAACACGGCTCTGCAAAATGGGGCAACGCAAGAGCCGTAAACAAAAAATACAGACAGTCTCCGGCTTCTGCAAATAAGCTGATGACGCAAAATGTCTGTATCGGACTCAATGCGAAGAAACACCGAAGAAACTTAAACACCCTTGTGTGCGGCGGTTCGGGAGCCGGTAAGACAAGGTTTTACTGCAAGCCGAATCTTATGCAGTGCAACACATCATTTGTCATTCTTGACCCAAAGGGCGAAATACTGAGAGACACCGGAAAGCTGCTTGAAAGCAAAGGCTATGAAGTCCGTGTTCTCGATTTGATTTCAATGGAGAAAAGCCATTGCTATAACCCGTTTGTCTATTTGCAGAACGACAACGATGTGCAAAAGCTCGTGACGAACCTTTTTAAGAGTACCACTCCGAAAGGCAGTCAGGCACAAGACCCCTTTTGGGATACCTCGGCTTCAATGCTTCTGCTTGCACTTGTATTTTATCTTCATTATGAAGCACCCGAAGATGAACAGAACTTTGCAATGATAATGGAAATGCTCAGAGCCGGTGCGATTGAGGACGAGGAGGACACAAGACCTTCTCCTCTTGATGAACTGTTTGCGGAATTGGAGATGTCGAATCCCGACCATATCGCTTTGAAGTATTACCGTTCCTATCATTCAGGTGCGGCGAAAACTTTGAAGTCCATACAGATAACCCTTGCGGCAAGACTGGAAAAGTTTAACCTTGAAAGTCTTGCTTCTTTAACTACCACAGACGAGCTTGACCTCCCATCACTCGGAGAGCAAAAGGTCGCTCTGTTCGCTTTGATACCGGACAACGATTCCAGCTTTAACTTCTTGGTATCTATCCTTTACACACAGCTTTTTCAGCAGTTGTTTTATGCTGCCGACCATATTCACGGAGGCTCGCTTCCCGTTCCCGTGCATTTCCTGATGGACGAATTTGCGAATGTGAGCCTGCCCGATGACTTTGACAAGATACTGTCGGTTATGCGTTCCCGTGGAGTATCGGTAAGTATCATCTTGCAGAACTTGGCTCAGTTAAAAGCCTTGTTTGAAAAGCAATGGGAAAGTATTGTGGGCAACTGCGACGAGTTTCTGTATCTCGGCGGCAACGAGCAAAGCACCCACAAATATGTGTCCGAGCTTCTCGGTAAGGAAACCATTGATACCAACACTTTCGGAAAGAGTACCGGTCGAAGCGGTAACTACTCCACAAATTATCAGATTAGCGGTCGAGAGCTTTTAACCCCTGATGAGGTTCGTATGCTTGATAACCAATACGCAATTCTGTTTATTCGTGGAGAACGCCCCGTTATGGACTTCAAGTATGACATCTTGAAGCACCCGAATGTGGCACTTACAACCGATGGAAAGGCTTCTGCCTATAAGCACGGCGAAGTTACCGTCAAGCACTCATCAATTTCCGTTCTTTCTATTGACCCGGAAGAACTTCCGGAGGAAAGCTACGGAGAAACCAATTACGAGCTTCTGTCCGACGAGGATTTTGAAGTAAATAAAAACTTATTTTAACGGAGGAAAACACAATGAACATTTTTAAGAAGAATAACGAAAAGAAAACTACTCAGAAGTTGCCTATGACCGGAAAGGTTCGGAAAGGCTTCCGTGCTTACTGCGCCGTAATCGCAGCAGCAACTCTTGTTTGCGGTATGAGCGTTACCGCTTTTGCCGCCAGCGACCCGATTACCGTGGTCAACAATCTGTCCGATTTCATCTTCGGTCTTATCCGTGCCATCGGTCTTATCCTGCTTGGCTTCGGTATCGTTCAGGTCGGTCTCTCTTTGAAGTCTCACGACCCGTCTCAGAGAGCCAACGGTTTCCTGACCCTTGCAGGCGGTATCATCATCACCTTTGCAAAGGAAATCCTGACCCTTATTACCGGTTAAGAGAACACAGTTATCAAACGGGGCATACCTGGCATTTCAGGTATGCCCCTAATCTTAAAGGAGGTGCAAACAGATGAGTGATAACTGGGTAGTTCAGAACCTCGAAAATGCCCTTGAAACTTGGAACAGCAAGCTATCGGAAATATGGCAGTTGCTAACCACTTCGCCGCAGGAGTTCAAAGGTGGCAGTATTTGGTCGGTAATGGTGAATATCAACGGAGCAGTTCAGGCTATCGGTCTTGCTTTGCTTGTTTTGTTTTTTGTTGTCGGTGTGGTTCGTACCTGCGGAAGTTTTACCGATGTAAAGAAACCGGAACACGCATTAAAGCTGTTTATCCGCTTTGCCATTGCCAAAGGTGTGATTACCTACGGGCTGGAGCTTATGCTTGCCCTGTTCAACATCGTACAAGGTACGATTTCAACCATTATGACATCTGCGGGATTCGGTACGCCCAATCAAACAACCTTACCTGCTGAAATGGTAACAACCATTGAAAGCTGCGGATTTTTTGAGAGTATCCCATTGTGGGCGGTTACTCTTATCGGCGGACTGTTTATCACGGTCTTGTCGTTCATTATGATAATGACGGTGTACGGACGATTTTTCAAGCTGTATATGTACACAGCTCTCGCTCCGATACCGCTTTCCACTTTTGCCGGAGAACCGTCGCAGAATGTGGGTAAGAGCTTTATAAAGAGCTACTGTGCCGTTTTGCTTGAGGGAGCAGTAATTGTACTTGCTTGTATTATCTTCTCCCTATTTGCTTCTACGCCGCCGGTAGTGAACCCTGACGCAGCAGCCGTTACTCAGGTATGGGCATATATCGGCGAACTGGTATTCAATATGCTTGTGCTTGTCGGTGCGGTTAAGATGAGCGACCGAATTATCCGTGAGATGATGGGCTTATAACGGGAGGTTCTCTGATGAAGAAAAACAAGAAAAATAATGATAGATGGCAGGGCTATACGCCTGCCGACTGCGACTGCAAATATTGTGTGTACTACGGAGGAAAGAAAAACGGCAATGTGATTTGCCTTGCGGACACCTGCGTCTGCTCTGATGAAATCCGTCACGCAAAACAAGCATATCGCAGAGAAAGGAGCTTTTGATGGAAGTCAAAATTAACCGAGAGATACGAAATTATACAGAGTCAATGTTTTTTGGACTGTCGCTCAGACAGTTCATTTTTTCTGTTCTTGCCTGTGCGGTAGCGGTAGGACTTTACTTCCTCCTAAAACCGTACCTCGGAACAGAAACCGTATCGTGGGTGTGCATTTTGGGAGCTGCCCCTTTTGCGGCTCTCGGCTTTGTGAAATACAACGGAATGACGGCTGAGAAATTTATATGGGCGTGGATAAAGTCCGAGTTCCTTATGCCGAAAAAGCTGGTCTTTCATTCCACCAACACCTATTACGAATTGATGAAACCGGCAATCGAACAGAAACAGAAGGAGGCTTATAAGAACAATGATTAAAACCCTTACAAACCTGTTAAAGCAGGACAAAGAAAAGTTTGTAGTACCGAAGGGCGTACAGGATTGTATTCCCATTACCGCCATTTATGATGACGGTATTTTCCGTGTGGGCAAGGACAAGTATTCCAAGAGCTTCAAGTTCACGGATATTAACTTTGCCGTAGCAAGCCGTGAGGACAAGGAAGCAATGTTCCTTGAATACTCCGAGCTTCTCAACTCTCTTGACAGCGGAGCTACTACAAAGCTGACTATCAACAACAGACGGCTTAACCGTTTGGACTTTGAGAAAACCATTCTTATCCCCGAAACCGGCGATGAGCTTGATGTTTACCGAGAGGAATATAACAAAATGCTTCTCGACAAGGCGACCGGTGCAAATGCGATCGTTCAGGATAAGTATGTTACTATCTCCATCAACAAAAAGAGCGTGGAGGACGCAAGAACCTATTTTGCCCGTGTCGGTGCTGACCTGATTGCCCACTTTGCAAGACTCGGAAGCAAATGTGTGGAGCTTGAAACCGATGAAAGGCTGAGAATTGTCCACGATTTCTTCCGTGTCGGTGAGGAAACCGCCTACCACTTCAATATTAAGGAAACGAGAAAAAAGGGACACGATTTCAAGGATTATGTTTGCCCGGATACAATGGAATTTGAAAAGGACTACTTCAAAATGGGAAACCGTTACGGGAGAGTCCTTTTTCTTCGTGAGTACGCTTCCTATATCAAGGACAGTATGGTAGCTGAGCTTACCGACCTGAACCGCAACCTGATGATGTCCATTGACATCGTACCTGTTCCTACCGATGAAGCGGTGCGAGAAGCAGAGAGCAGACTGCTTGGGGTTGAGACGAATATAACCAACTGGCAGAGAAAGCAGAATCAGAACAATAACTTTTCCGCTACCGTTCCGTATGATATGGAACAGCAGAAAAAGGAAATGAAGGAGTTCCTTGATGACCTTACCACTCGTGATCAGCGAATGATGTTCGCTGTACTCACTATGGTTCATACTGCGGACTCCAAAGAACAGCTTGATAACGACACCGAAGCTCTGCTTACTACGGCAAGAAAGCATTTGTGCCAGTTTGCCGTTCTCAAGTATCAGCAGATGGACGGACTGAATACGGCTATGCCCTTTGGAACACGCAAGATTGACGCATTCAGAACCCTTACCACAGAAAGCCTTGCGGTATTTATCCCGTTCAGAGTTCAGGACATTTACCACGAAAACGGCATTTACTACGGTCAGAATGTTATCAGCAAAAATATGATTATCGCCGACCGCAGACAGCTACTCAACGGCAATTCCTTTATTCTCGGCGTATCCGGCGGCGGTAAATCCTTTGCGGCAAAGGGAGAGATTGAAAATATCATTCTTTCCTCCAACGCAGATGTTATTATCATCGACCCAGAGCGAGAGTATTCGCAGCTTGTAAAGGCTCTCGGCGGCGAAATCATCAATATTTCCGCTACTTCTCCGAGCCATATCAATGCAATGGATATGAACAAGGAATACGGCGACGGAGCAAATCCGGTTATCCTGAAATCCGAGTTCATTATGTCCCTTTGCGAACAGCTTATCGGCGGCACAAACCTCGGAGCAAAGCAGAAATCTATCATCGACCGTTGTACGGCGAGCGTTTACCGAGACTATCAGCAGAGAGGATATACCGGTACTGTTCCTACTTTGCAGGACTTCCGTGCGGAACTTTTGAAACAGGACGAGCCGGAAGCAAAGGAAATCGCCCTTGCTATCGAGCTGTTTACACACGGTTCTTTGAATACTTTTGCAAAGCCGACCAATGTTGATACGGATAACCGACTTATCTGTTATGACATTCTTGACCTCGGCAAGCAGCTTATGCCTATCGGTATGCTTGTCGTCCTTGACTCTATTCTGAACCGAATCACACAGAACCGTGCTAAGGGTAAGCAGACTTTCATCTTCATTGATGAAATCTACCTCCTGTTCCAGCACGAATACTCCGCAAACTTCCTGTTTACCCTTTGGAAGCGTGTGAGAAAGTACGGTGCTTATGCCACCGGCATTACGCAGAATGTGGACGACCTTTTGCAGAGCCATACGGCAAGAACTATGCTTGCAAACAGCGAGTTTTTGATTATGCTCAATCAGGCGTCAACCGACAGAATTGAGCTTGCCAAGCTGCTTAACATTTCCGACCTCCAGCTTTCATATATCACGAATGTTGACGCAGGACACGGACTGATTAAGGTCGGCAGTTCGCTTGTGCCGTTTGCAAATAAGTTCCCGAAGAATACGAAGCTGTATAAGCTGATGACAACCAAACCGGGCGAGGGTGTATAACCCTTGCCCTATTCTGTAAATGAGAAAGGAAACACCTATGAAAAACAAAATCTATATTGCCATAATCTGTGCTTTCAGCATTGTATTTGCCGTCAGTTCAGGTTTTCTCATCAAGCACTATTACGACTCTGCAAAGCAGGCGGAAATGTACGACAATCTGATTGGGGTAGTGGAGACCGAGCCTGAAGAAACAAAAGAGCCGATGAACTACTCCGAAGAAAAGACCTTTATCCCGGAGTATCAGGAGCTTTATCTGCAAAACAACGATATGGTCGGCTGGATTAAGGTTGAGGACACAAAAATCAATTATCCCGTTATGCAGTCAAAGGACAACCCGAACTTCTATCTGAAGCACGGCTTTGATAAGGCATACACCGACTACGGCTGTCCTTATGTTCAGGAAAACTGCGATATGGAGCTGCCAAGCGACAATATCATCATCTACGGTCATCATATGAACGACGGCTCTATGTTCGCCGGTCTTATGAAATTCAAGGACAAGAGCTTTTGGGAAAAGCACAAAACAATATCCTTTGATACGCTGACCGACCGACAGACCTATGAAGTAATTGCCGTGTTCAAAACCGTGGTTTATACGGACAGTCCTGAAAGCTTCAAATATTATCAGTTCGTCAATGCGGAGACTGCCGAGGATTTCACAGCCTATGTTGAGAAGTGCAAGGAACTGTCGCTTTACGATACCGACGTAACCGCTGAATACGGCGACAAGCTCTTAACTCTTTCCACCTGTGAGTATTCCAGGACAAACGGCAGACTCGTTGTAGTGGCGAAGCTCATTAACGAATAACACAACAGGTGGTTCAGCCTGCATAGGAAGGAGGGATTGTATGGCTGATATTAAAACGAAAGACAATGCAAAAGGTACGATACGAACCATAGATAAGGCTGCCGTTGCAACCCAACGAATGAAGCAGGCGTATATCGCAACAAAAGAAAAGGCGGAACGGTCGGTAAATGCCAACAGCAGTTCTGCCGAGGAATATGCTTCCGATAAGCTGGAAAGCGGTATTGACGAGGTGGTTCACGATGGTGCTTATGCGTTCGATAAGGCTGGACGAAAAGGACTTGAAACCACAAAAGAGAATATCCGCACCGCAAAGGACGGTATTCAGCGTTTCAAGCAACAACGAGCCGAGAAGTCTTTGAGAAAACAGGCTTCGCAGAATACAAGCTCGGCAATTAAGACTGTCGATAAGGCGGAAAAGACCATTAAGCAGTCGGCTGCTTCCTCCGGAAAGAAAACCATTAAGTTTGCCGGGAAAGAAGCAACGAAAACCGCACAGAAATCGGTTAAGACGGCTGAACAGACTGCAAAGACAGCGATAAAGACAAGCCAGCAAGCGGCGAAAGCGGCGCAGAAAACAGCTCAGGCGACGGTTAAGGCTTCGCAGAAAGCAGCACAGGCGGCAAAAGCCACAGCCAAAGCAACAGCCGCTACGATTAAAGCCGCAGCCAAAGCCACCGTTGCCGCAGTAAAAGCAATTATAGCGGCGGTAAAAGGTCTTATTGCCGCTATCGCTGCCGGCGGCTGGGTTGCGGTGGTGGTTATTATTGTTCTGTGCCTTGTCGCTCTGATTGCGGGTTCTGTGTTTGGTATCTTCTTTTCGGGAGAGGATTCCGGCACGGGAATGTCTATGCAGACAGTCGTTCAGGAAATCAATCAGGAATATGATGACCGGTTAGAACAGGAAAAGAATTCCGTAAGCTATGATGTGCTTGAAATGAGCGGAAGCCGAGCTGTGTGGAAAGAGGTTCTTGCGGTCTATTCTGTTAAAGTGAATACCGACCCCGACAATCCGATGGAGGTTGCTACGGTTGATGAAACCAAGAAGCAGCTACTGTCGGATATTTTTTGGAAAATGAACGATATTTCTTCCCGAACGGAATCAAAAAACCATACCGAAATCGAGGAAAGCGACGACGGACACGGCAATATCGTACAGACTGAAACCACAGTAACCGAAACATTCCTGTATATCACGGTATCTCACAAGACCGTTGATGAAATGGCGGCTATGTACGGCTTTAATCAAGAGCAGAAAGATTATCTTGCCGAGCTGTTGCAGGACGAAAACAATCAACTATGGTCTCAGGTGCTTTACGGTATCGGATACAGCGACGACCAAATCGTAACGGTTGCTCTGTCTCAGGTAGGTAATGTAGGCGGTCAGCCTTACTGGTCTTGGTACGGATTTGACTCCCGTGTAGAGTGGTGTGCCTGCTTCGTTTCTTGGTGTGCCAACGAGTGCGGATATATCGACGCCGGTATTATTCCGAAGTATGCCGGTTGCGTAAACGGCGTACAATGGTTCAGAGACCGAGGACAATGGGCAGACGGTTCGTATGAACCTTCGCCCGGTACAATCATCTTCTTTGACTGGGAGGGCGACGGTGTGACAGACCACACCGGTATCGTTCAGAAATGCGAGAACGGTACAGTCTATACCGTTGAGGGCAACTCAGGCGACACTTGCAGAACCAAAACATACACGGTTGGTAGCTCAGTTATCTACGGATACGGTATTCCGGCATATTAAAAAAAGATGGCTGCTCGTTTGAGTAGCCATCAAGTACATTATTCAAAATCGCAAAATGAAACTTAATTCTAAACGCTTTTGTTTGGGGGATTTGATACCATTTGATTTTTCCTGATACCTATTATCCTTATCCTATGGGCTTGCCGAACTTTTGCTATCATTTGGCTATCAAGAAAATGGCTATCAACGGTAAAATTAGATTGGTTTCTCTGGTGGTTTACAACTACATTTTACCACGAAAGACAGGGAAATACAATAACCTTCCTCGCTGTGGTGTATCAAGTGATCTTACTGAACATATGGCGCACCTTATCCAGGCGGCTGTTTGGACGGCGGGGCTGGATGACCGGCTCGCCGACAGCGGCCTGATACCCTTTCAGTTCCGTCAAGCATACGCTCCGCCCGTTGGTGTAAAAGGCCAGATCAGTACGGTATGCCTGTATGCAGCGGACGGGAATCTCGCCCGTAAAGACAACTTCATCCTTTTTTACCTGGGCCGTTTCGATGGTGGCACAGTATT
>ENA-UAHN01000019-UAHN01000019.1-human-gut-metagenome-genome-assembly--contig:-NODE-19-length-49654-cov-9.305752_pt1 | contig 49654 bp, 76 predicted proteins | sample MGYA00244409_ERZ654369 | MGnify/ENA primary metagenome ERZ654369 (study PRJEB26926, sample SAMN06165271) | human gut metagenome | biome: ENVO:00009003; feature: ENVO:2100002; material: ENVO:00002003... | reverse complement strand
TTCCTCTACGTCTCGTGGGCTCGGAGATGTGTATAAGAGACAGGTATATAAATTACCATATAATAATTGGATTAAATCTGGGGACATTCTGGAATCCCTGGAATTAACCACATTTTAAGGAGGTATTTGTCATGGGTAGACCGTGTCCTATATTAGGCACAGCTGTCTATCTGGATTGTTTAGACTGTGATGATAAGCAATGCAAAAAGCAATATAAGTACAAACGAGTCGTGATAGGCATAGACCAATCATATAATAATACCGGTATTAGTATTGCTGCAGATGGAAAGCTGGTAAAAGTACGAAGCCTACAGTTAGATACATACAAAACCAATAGTGATAAGAGGAGGGCATTGAGTAATACGCTTAGTGGTCTCCTTAGGGCAGTTTGTCCTAAAGCTAAATCTGTGGTGTGTATCATTGAGCGCATTAGACTTCGTTCTCAAGGCTTCCTTAACATTGACTACATAAAATCCATTGGTGCCCTAAATAGCATCATTGTCGATATGTGTCATGAGCATTGTGTTCCAGTCTATAGTGTAGATACCAGATGCTGGAAAGCCCAGGTGATAGGGACCAGCAAACCTATGGCAAACAAGTATGGAGTTCCAGAAGAGAAATGGCCTACAGTCAGATGGCTGATTAAGCAAGGATGGGAAGATAGCATTCTCATACCAATAGAGGGAAGAAAGACTAAGGGTACATTCGTCAGAGATGGGCAGAAGTATATGTACAACAACGATGCAGCAGACTCAGCAGGGATAGCTATGTTTGGATTCATAGGTGACCAAGATAAGCTGCAAGAGGAAAGGTAGGAAAGTCTATGGCAATAACCTGTTGCAAGAACTGTGTTCCCCCCCAAAGGCATCCAGGTTGTCATAGTACTTGTAAGCAGTACTTGAAAGAGAAAGCAGAGTATGAGAAGCAGAAAGAATATGCCAAAGCTCATAAGACTGTTATGCTTACAAACTATGACTTTGATGAGATTGCCTATGTCAGTTCTAAACGCCATAAGAGACGTAGCCGAGATTAAGGCCTAACGTCATCCCTACTTTCTTTCTTTATATATTTCTTTCTTTTATACCTCTAAAAATATTTTAAAAAAATTTCGCAAAACCTATGTACAAATGAATTTATTTGTGGTATAATAATTACAGTGGTACAGGTTACCAAATAAATCCTTAGAGGAGGAACACAAATGAGAGAAACAAAAGGAATTTATACAGGTGTTGAGAAATGGACTGTATGTGAGTTTGAGAGTTTGAAAGAGTTTTACGACTACATTTGCAATCAACCACTGAATGAAACTTTCAGATGGGGTGAGCTCAGTAGTTCAAGACGAAGCAGAGATAATTGGTATGGTACAAGCTCATTCAATGAAGCGTCCGACCTTTTCAAGAATGGTTGGCAGTTTGGAGCTGAGGAACTTACCAAGAAGCTCAAAATCGCTGAAACTCAGAAAGATGTTCAAACCACTTACAAGAACATATTGAGTATGGCTGGTTACCAAGCAATCGTTCCATTGTATTTGCAAGGTGTACCAAACAACATGGTCAACAAGAAAATCGTTCCGGTCAAGAATAAAGTGATTACGATAAACAAAACAATCTCTGTTAGTGCTTGTGTATCAAGTGAAACAATGAAAGCTGAGAGTGTTAAGTGCTTCCAAATCATTAAGAAGATTGAGCAATCCGGAATTCGAGTAAACCTGAACTTAATGATTAGCACCGGTCATGTATGCGCTAAAATCCGTCTTAAGTCTGCAGGTGAGAAACTCAACATCAGTAAGTTGGCATTCCCGTTGGTTCACCCTTCGATGTTCAGACGTTTGTACTTCAGATTCATTGAAACTTATCCAACAATTCCGAAGAGCTACAGATTCAGATATGGAAGAGTTCCTAATGAGAGTGAGTTCAAAGCTGTATGTGGTAAAGGTGAGATTGTTCTTCCTACACTGCTCAGAGGAAACACTGAAGAAGAAATCAATCGTTTGAGTGTTGATGAGCTTCTTGAAAAATTGAGTTAAGCTTCTTGGGAGGGCAACCTCCCTTGAGGTTTTTGAAAAATATTTGAAAAACTTTCGAAAAAAGGGTGTACAAATGCAAATTTACGTGGTATAATAATCTCGTAAGGTACAAACAAACCTACTTAAAAGTTTTCAGTTGAAAAGGAGATTACATTATGACAAACGTGAATTTCAAGGTACTCAATATCGAAAAGGCAATGAAAAAGGATTGCGTAGTGGTAACACTTACATTTGAAGGTTCTGACAGACAGTTCACTTACGTAAGACGTGCTTACGGTAACACAACCGTGATTGATGGTTGCAGAATTTACTTCGATGCAAACTATCAGGTTGAAAAGGTTGAACGTGAATACGAAACCAAGGGTGTTAAGAAGATGTCCACTGCAAAGCAGGTTGGTACAACCTCAAGCAAAATCAAAAACGAACTTGAAGGAAAAGGAATTGAGATTCCTAAAATTCAGATTCCTCAGGTTGAAGAGAGTGGTGAAGTTCACCATGACAGATACGAAGAAATTAAGTGCTGCCTTGAATGTGGTATTCCGGTATACCTTGCAGGTCCTGCCGGTTCCGGTAAGAATCATACAGTTGAGCAGATTGCAAACGAACTTGGTTGGAACTTCTACTTCTCCAACAGCGTACAGCAGGAATACAAACTGACCGGCTTCATCGATGCTGGGGGGGAATTCCACGAGACAGAGTTCTATAAAGCTTGTACTGATGAGAACGAATGCATCTTCTTCCTGGACGAAATGGATGCTTCCATTCCTGAAGTTCTGGTTCTTCTCAACGCTGCAATTGCTAATGGCTACTTTGAGTTCCCTAATGGTCGAGTTGATTTTGACCATGTTCACTTCGTAGCTGCTGGTAATACAGTAGGAAATGGTGCAGATGACATGTACACTGGCCGTATGGTGCTTGACCAGGCAACACTCGATAGATTCGCAATCATTGAGTTTGACTATTGCCTTAAGATTGAAATGGCAATCACCAAGAACAATACCGAACTGGTTGAGTTTATCCACCAGATGCGTAAGGAAGCTGAGAGCAAAGGAATCAGAGCTACATTCTCTTACAGATGCATGACAATGATTACCAAGCTTGAGCGTAAAGGTATGAACTTGGAAATGGCAATGAAGATTAGCATTGTTAAGGGATTGGATAAGGACACAATCAACACCTTCAATCCTTCCGGCAATACCAAATATCACAATGCACTGAGAAAAATCCAGCTGGCCGCTTAATGCGGCCTCTGGTCTTTACAGGAGGAACGATGAACAAGGACGGTAAATCATATAGCTTAGGCTATATAATCGGATACGTACTCGGTAAGGTGATAAAACCGGTATACGAGTTACTTAGGAGGAAATGAAAATGGCAAAACGTGGAAAGGTGCTGATAAATGTAAATGACATCATCGGCAAGCGCTTAGGAAAGCTTGAAGTCATAAGTTATGCAGGAAACAATTACGACATGACTCTTGGTGGTGAACGAATGAGACACTACTACAGAGTTGAGTGTGAATGTGGAACAACTAAGTTAGTGCAGAGAGGACAACTTACGAGTGAGATTGTTCATAGCTGTGGTTGTGGAAGGAGGGGAAGACGTGGCTATTAAGATGCGTAATAACACTAAACCGGAAGCAATCTGCTGTGAATGTGGTGAAGGCCAAAAGGAAGTTCTGAATATGTTTGACTTGTGCATCGGTGGTAACATCTTCACAATCTGTGATGTGTGCAACGAGAAGATATTCAGTAAGTGCTTGAGTGCAGAGGTCATGAAAAATGGCCGAGTAAAATCTCAGCACGACATGGCAATCATTCGTAAGCGTAAAAATAGAATGGGCCTCCGGACATTTGGAGGTGAGTAAATGATAGACTTCAGTAAGTGCCCATGCATATACTGGTCTGATTCAACTAAGATTAGTTACCTACAACGACGTATTATCGTTTATTCGATTATGTATTATGAACACGATGAGAGTTGTGTGTCAGATGCTTATTATGATAGCATATCTCGACAGTTGGTTGCATTGCAAAGAGCATGTGACCCTGCTGAGTTTAGAAAGTCAACTTACTACTATGCAATGTATGACTTTGATGGTTCAACAGGCTTTGATATTCCATCACGTCTTACAAAGTACGATAGAGAGTATCTTACAAACATTGCATATCATGTTCATAAGTCGTGGAAGGAGCATACTTCACTAAAAGAGAGAAAGGAGCAGATAAATGCTGGAGTTAAAGGATTTAGAGAATAGAATTTACAGTGGTAAGCAGTGCGTAGGTTTTGACTACATTCTGAAGGATGAAAAAGGTAAGCCACAGTTCGAAGCACGATTCAGACCTGGTGCTCAGGACAATGAGTGGTGTATGACCATAGTACTTGATAGGACAAGAGATGCTGATAGTCAAGTGTACAGCTTTGACTACATCATGCCTAAGTCTGGTTTGCCGATTGGCTTGATTGCAGCTACTGGTCTTAAGTACTTTCAGCTATATCTTAAGGAAGAGATTCAAACCAAGTCAGGTTATGACTTTGCTCTTGGTGAGATTCTTAGAGGTATGTAGGTATGGCAATGAAGAGGTCAGGTAAGTTCTACAGAAAGAATGAAGCTGAGGTGATGGAATCCCTTGGTCTTAAGCCCACAAAGAACTCAGGTTCTGGTTGGGTGGAAAAGGAAGACGGTCAGTCTGATGATGTTATTTGTCAGCTTAAGTCAACCGATGCTGAGAGTATAAGAATACATAAAAAGGACTTGGATGTGTTAAGCTATAATGCAGCCGTTGCTCATAAACTACCTGTGTTTGCGATTCAATTTCTGCAATCCAATGAGGTTTACCTGTTAGTTAAACCGGATATGCTTTGTGAAGCAGCTCAATACATCGAGACAGGAGAATACACCAGTGCAAATGCATTCGTAGGTGTAGATTTAAGTGAGCATGAAGATATGGTCGCAATACCAAAGCGAACAATCAAATCAAGCTCAAAAGCACGTGAACAGTTTCAAAGAGAGAATGAACGAAAGTTCAAGAAAGAAAAGAGGTCAGCTACATGATGAACGTAAAAGTTAAAGAGGTCGTGAAGTATGGTGGCCACAGCTTATCGGCAAATGGTTCGGTAAACTTCACACTTAAAGCTCAGTATTCTGAGTTGCCTAATACAATCAAGCTTATGCAGATGCTCAACAACGATGTGAACATCAAAGCTAAGGTTCCTGGTGGTAAGCCTATGAAGTTGGGCTTCTTCAGGGTAAAGCAGATTGTCATTGATGGTGATGGTGAATCTACTATCAAGTTCAACGGTCTGAATGACTACATTGAAATGGACAATCTGAATTTGCTTCCTTTGAACACAGATGAGAACAAGGAGTTTGTTGTTCTTATGGAGGCTGATATTGAAACAGATGAAATGGAGGAAACAGACGATGGCGAAGAGTAAAATCGAATACCGTGAGCTTTCCAGAGCTAAGGTAACCGATTCACGTAATATTGTGGTGTCCAGCTGTTCCAAGGGTGGATTCACTATTGCCCAGCAGCTTGAGGCAAAAGAAAACGACAAGACCACTTCGGTCTTTATGAAGGGTGCATTCCATGTGGAAGATATTCATGGACTTTACAACCTTCGTGATGCAGTAAATCTTGCGATTAAAATTTCGGAAGAAAATTCTGCAGATAATGAAGCTTGGGACGAGTAAAATAGGAAATAACCTGAAAATATTTTTGCAAAAAGTTCAAAAACTTTTCAAAAACCTATTTACAAATCAAAAGTTTCGTGGTATAATATATTCAAGAGGTGGTTAAGGAATCCTCAGCCTAAACCGCATTCGGAAGATAAGTCCTGAGTTCAGGAAAAATCATCAATCAAAAATCAAAATCAGAAAAGGAGAAATCAAAATGGCAAAGAATTATACTTTTAATGAGGCAGTTGCGATTATCGCAGCAGGTAAGGACATGGAGGCAATCACTGACATCGGTCGTCGTTATCCTGTTCTTGCACACAAGATTGCAGTAGTTGCTGCAAAGGCTGGTGAGGAGTTTGTTGACCTTATGGGTTACATGCCTGATTACCTCACTGCAAACAAGGTGAATACCGCTATCAAGGCTGGTATCACTGAATCCGGTTCCGATGAGGACGACACTGAAGATGAGGTTACTGAAGCTGCAACTGAGGATGCAACTGATGGTGGTGCTGAGTGGAATGAGAACATGAGTGCTAAGCAGCTCTGGGACATCCTTGGTAAGGCTGGTAAGCGTAAGCTCGCTAAGTCTACTAAGAAGGCTGACCTCATCGAAGCTTGTAAGCAGGCTTTCGGTGGTGCGTCTGAGGATGCAGAGGATGAGGCTGAGGACGAAGCTACTGAGTCTGAAAATGCTTACGAAGGCAAGTCCGCTATGGAGCTCTTCAAGGAGTGTAAGGCTCGTAAGATTAAGGCTGCTCCTAAGAAGCCTGCTAAGTACTACGTTGACCTCCTGGTTAAGGATGACGCTGCAAAGGCTGAGGCTACTGAAGCTGAGTCCGATGACGAGGATTGGGGTGACGAAGAGGCTGAGGCTCCTAAGAAGGAAGAGAAGAAGGCTGCTAAGCCTGCTGCAAAGGGCGGTAAGGCAAAGGCTACTAAGAAGGCCGAAGCTGAATCTGAGGATGATGACGACTGGGACATTTAATGTTCAGTCAATATATGAATCCGCCTCAATAGGTAGACATAGGCTGGGCATGTGTTTATGAGGCATGTGTCCAGCCTTTACTCAATTTAGGAGGTACAAATGAAAACAGAACAGATTCTTAACCTTGACTATAGAAAAGAAGAAAGTCAAGAGATAATTCAGAAGGTGTTGACGAAAATCAAGCCACTTTCTAAATACTCAGACGAGTTTGTTCCTTTGGAAGCTATTGAAAAGCTTATTCGTGTGTTGTGTCAAAAGTATGAGATTACACCACAATGGATGACCATGTCTTATCATGAACCAATTCTTGGTATTTACTCCATTGGTGTTAAGACAACCACGGACCACAAATGGCTTGGCACTGTATATGGTATGTGTTTGTACGAAGTATTTGCTAAGCTCGCAATTAAGATGTATTCTGAAGTCAAGTCTGGTAATATTCCCATTAAGACAATGACTAAAGAAGAAAAGCAGCGTGAGCGTATTGCTCGAAAGGTTGACGCTGAAAAGGAACAGGATGACGAAGACGATTGGAACTAAGGAGGAAGGCCGGTGAAAGTAAGGATTTTTACTGACGGTGCTTGCTCAGAAAATCCGGGCCCTGGCGGTTGGGCTGCAGTATTCAATACAGCTGATAAGTGTAAGACGATTAGTGGTAATGAGAAGATGACCACAAACAATCGTATGGAGCTTAGAGCTGTTATTGAGGCATATACGAAGGTGCTGAGTAAGAAACCTAAGACTGACGTTGAATATGAGTTGTACTCAGACAGCGCATACGTTGTTAACTCTATCAACAATGGCTGGATAGATAAGTGGCAGCAAAACAATTGGAAGACAACTAAAAATGATGACGTCAAGAATAGAGACTTGTGGGAACAACTTGCGTTCTTACGTAACAAAGCAAGGTCACTTGGTGTTTACATAAAAATCATCAAGATTAAGGGACATGCTGGTAACACCTTCAATGAGCTGGTTGATAAGCTGGCTAAAGAGGAATCACTCAAAGCAAAGGAAGGTGTTAACTATGATTAAGTACTCAAGAGAGTTCTACAAAAAATCATTCACAGCCGATACTATGAAATCGGCGTACCTATCGGCTGTGAAGTGGTATTCGACGAATGTACTGAGTAAGGCTGAATTCGTAAACGTTCATGTGCAGTTTGTAAAGGACGACAAAGCTGAATTTCCAACTATTACCATGCATTTGTTCGCTGTTCAAGATGGAGAGCAGGATGTAATGACTCAGCATTGTGCATGCTGCAAAGAGATGCATCACAGCTTCTTCATAAATGAGGACACACATTGCAGTAGATGCAGTGCTTTAGGTTTTCAAAATAGGCTTGAACAAAAGATAAATATAAAGAAAGACTACTACAAAGAAATGCTTAGAAAGCGATTGGAGGAATAACAAATGAAGAGATTCATCAGAATTACGCTCGAAATCATTCTTGATATTGTACGAGCTGTTGCATATTTCATCACACATAACCTGAGAAACTTCGCATGGCTGCTCAATCTGATTTTGCCTTATGTGATGTATTTCGTCGGTCAGAGAGTTTGTGCTGACAGAGGTCAGGTTGCAGTTGGCTCTGAATTGTTCATTCCTATTGTTGTATGTGTGATTATTTACTACCTTCGTTCTTATGCCAATAAGATTGGCAAAGGTCACACCATTCCGGTACCTGATAAGAGATTCACTCAGGTTGACGACTATGGTGAGGTGTCCATTGAGAATAAGCGCGTACAGGAATTGATTCTGTATCTTGCCGACCTTGAGGATTGGCTTGAACGAAAAGGCCTACTATAAAACAGGGTTATCCAGATTGTCCCAGATTTAATTTTTAGGAATAAAGGTAAGGAAATATATACCTTATAAATAAAAATCAATCTGGGGTCAATCTGGAACTTCTGGGAATAACAAAAGATTGGAGGCAATATACTAATGGCAGCATGGGAATATTTTACCAGCCAAAAACAATGGGAGGCATATCTTAAGGACCTCTTAAAAACAAACGACCAAGCGTTGCTCAAATCTATTGTATTGGTGTATGATAATCAGACCGATGAGGAAAAGAACAAGGGCGAAAGCATTGAAGATAACTGCATCGGATTCAGTAAGATTGATGCCAAGGAAATGGGTGACATTGCGAAAAAGATAAAAGCCGGTAAGGCGCTTACAAAAGGTGAACTTGCTAAATCACGCAACAAAATGCAGAAGTATTGGAAGCAGTTGATGATTATCAGCAAGAAGCAGGCAGAGGCCAAGAAGTTGCAGGAGCAAAAGGAACTTGAAGATAAGCTGGCTGAAGAGGTAGCCGCTATCGAAGAGGAAGATAAGTTAAAGCTTGAGCAGTTTAGGGAGCATAATGAAATCCTTAGACGTTGCTCTGAAGAGGGCATAGCTTGTAGTTATGGTATTTGTGATGAATGTCCTATCACTACTGGTTTTCAAATGAGAATGAACCTAGATTGAGAGTGTTAAGAATAACGGAGGAAAGAAAGATGAGAAGAGCACAAGTTGAAAAGCAAAGACGTATTCGTCAAAGGAATCTGGAGAGAGCAACATGCCAGAATCTTATCTATCACGTCATCATCTGTCTATTCATTATGATAATTGCTTTGTGTGGTGCAGTTGGTAAGTGTATGGAAAATCCTGAGGATATTGTTGAATCTCAACGTGAGACCACGAGACCTCAGCCCGTTCCTACAATTCAAGTAGATATTCAATAGGATGAAGTCAAAGCTGAGACAGTTGTTCCTATGTGTCCTAAGTTTACATATTCAAAGGACTGGGATTATGAAGATAGTTACATGCTGGCAAAGATTGCTATGGCAGAAGCTGAAGGCTGCAACATTCAGACTAAGACTTTGGTCATTATGACTGTGCTAAATCGTGTATGGTCTGATGAGTTTCCTGATACGATTGAAAATGTTATCTTTCAAGAGCATAATGGAGTTTATCAGTTTACCCCCATTGCTAATGGACGATGGGATAGGGTGGAGCCTAATGATGATTGTTGGGAAGCTGTACAGGTAGTTATGGAGGCAGTCTATGATTACTCTGGTGGTGCACTCTACTTTGAATCATGTGCTGATGAAGATAATTGGCACAGTAGGAATCTTGAGTTTCTATACGAATCAGATGGATTGAGGTTTTATAAGTAATGGCTAAATACAATACGTTTGTGGTGTGTGACTGCAGGAGGCGTAAAAACCTCCTCGTCACTTCTTCTGCAAGAAAAGCAAAAGGTGAGCTATGTACCGGTATCAAGGTTGAGGTGTGGAATGAGAACACTCATATTGAGACTATATACTCAAAGAAAGCCAAAGACCTTGATAAGTATATCACTTTGGAAAAGCAGTACATAGCTAAAAAGCAAGCAAATGCCCAAAGAAGAAATGAACAAAGAAGGAGAAAGAATCATGGCTTATGATATGAAAATTGAGATTCTTAGACATCCTAAAAAGGAAGACTGGGAACGTTGTAAAATGCTGGCACTTAACACTGTCGGTAAGAAGTATGCCGGAACAGAGATAACGGACAATTGGAAGCATCAGATTCTGAAAGCTGAGCATTCGCCTATTAGGACTTTGATGTTTACTATTCGACTGACTATCCCGTATTTTGTGTCAGTTCATCTGGTTCGTCATAAGATTGGTATTGAGCATTATGTTCAGTCTCAGCGTAATGATAGGCAGACAAATTATGACAGAGAGCTTGCACCTCAGAATGCTATGGTCAGCCATATTATTGAAGTAAATGCAGAACAGCTTATGTTCATGGCAAGACGCAGATTGTGTGGTCAAGCTGATGCTACTACACGGTTTGTGATGACTCATATCTGCATTGAGGTGTGTAAGACGAATCCTGAGTTTAAGGACTTCCTTAAGCCTATGTGTGAGTATAGAGGTGGTTGCCCTGAATTTAAGCCTTGCGGATATTGGGAGGCAAATCATCATGATGTACAAACAGATTGAGTGTCCTACATGTGGTAATGTAACGACAGCTAAGTCAATTCAAGAACCTCAGAAATGCCAGTGGTGTAGAAGGTTGTTCAAGGTAACAATCACCAAAAGGAATACCAATGGTAAGAAAGGCAAGTTCAGTTGGTCTGCTGAACCTGTTGATTTTGAGGAAGACCATCAGCCAAGACCGAGAATTCGAAGCCTGTCTGATTACAGGAATGAGGATATTTATGGTAAGTAATTAGATAATCCCAGGATTAACCAGAATGACTCCAGATTGATTCTTTGGTAATTATAATATAAATCCATATAAATCAAAATGGATAAATCCAGGGACATCCTGGGACTTCTGAAGATAATTCCTTATGCCATCAGTTTGATACTGTCAAAAATAAATTGAAAAAACTTCAAAAACTTTTAAGAAAAGGGTGTACAAACCTAAATGTTTGTGGTATAATATAATCAAGGTTAAGGAATAAACCTAACCGCAAACTAAAAATCAAATTAAAAGTTCAAGAGGACAAAGTGATGAAGAAAATCAATGAAATGAGTGTTAAGGAATTACGTGAGGTTGCTAAGGAAATGAATATTGCTGGTCGTTGGGATATGGCTAAGGCACAGCTCATTGAAGCAATCGAGAAAATTGAGAATGAGAGAAAGGCTGCAAAGCAGGTTAAGAAGGAAGCCAAAGAATCCAAGAAGGAAAAGGCAATGCGTATTCAGAGAGCATTCGTTGAGGTTGGTGAAACTCGTAAGGAAGCTTACAGATACATCACCATCACAGTTAAGAATGTTGAGGAATCAAAAGCTGCTGAGTACATTGATTCTGTATGTGCTAAGATGCAGGAAATGGATGAAGAATTTGGTGCTGAATATACTGCATTGAGATGTCCTGATGTTGATGAGGCTACTAAGTCTTATACAGACATGATTAGCTTCACAAAGGCTGCAGGTAAGATTGCAGTTCAGAGACAGTATGTTGGCAAACTGATGACCAAAGCTATGGCGGCATTAAAATAAGGTAAAGCGTAAGCAAACCAAATTGTTATAGAGGAACGAGCTTGGATGAGATACTCCAGGCTTTGTTCTATTTTGGAGGAAAGGAGAACGCAATCAAATGGCGTCAGAAAAGAAAACTAAAAATGAGTGCATCGCCACTGAGTGGTTGGAAGAAGACAATCTGATGCTGATTGAGTGCTGGGCAAGAGACGGATATACTTTCCAGGATATTGCAAACAGAATCGGCATTGCGGTATCTACTCTTCGTGGTTGGAGAGCTCAATATCCAGAGTTTGATGAGGCCCTTAAGAGAGGCCGAGAGATAATTGACTATAAAGTAGAAAATGCATTGCTTAAATCTGCTTTAGGGTATAAAACAAAAGAGGTAAAGGTCACTACTACAATGCGTTATGGTAAGGTAGTTGAAACAGTTAAAGAGGTGACCGATAGAGAACAAGCACCTAACGTATCAGCTATTCAGTGTTGGTTGTATAACAGACTTCCTAATAAATGGAAGAAGAATAGAGACAATCTCATTGAGCTTGATGAAGAAGATACAAAGATTCAGGTGACAGTAACGAGAGCAAGTCAGTCGACTAAGCCAAATGCTCAGCATGATGATACAGTAGATGAAGAGTGGCAAGATGAAGTAAATCAGTCGATTGAAATTCGCAGTATGACAGAGGAAGAGCAGAAAGAAGCTGCTAAGAAAAAGGCTCAAACTAAGAGTGAGAGCTCTCAAAAGCTGTCGACTAAAGTGGAGTCTGAAGCAAACGATGAGGACCTGGACTATTGGCCTGATGATTGGGAAGACGAAGATGAAGAATGGGAGGACTAAGCTATGAAGATTACAAAAGCAGTCAGCCCGGCATTCGAGGACTTTCTATTTGATTGGGACTATGAGAGATACTTACTAATTGGTGGGTATGGTTCAGGTAAGTCATATCACATTGCATTCAAGATAATCTTAAAGCTCTTAGAGGAGAAGAGAAAAGCATTGGTCATTAGAGAGGTGTTTGATACTATTCAGGAATCTTGCTATGACTTGATTGCAGAGATACTTGATGATATGGGTTTATTGACTACTGACCCTAAAGAGTTCAAGCAAAGGCAAAACAAAGTCTTGGCACTTAAGAGCCCACTAAGGTTCAGGTTCAAGAATGGCAGTCAGATAATCTTTAAGGGAATGGACAAGCCTGAAAAGGTAAAGTCTATCAATGGTGTTTCTATTGTCTGGTTGGAAGAGTGTTCTGAGATTAAGTATGAAGGTTACAAAGAATTGCTTGGTCGTATTCGTACACCAAACGTAAGTATGCACTTCATCTTAAGCTGTAACCCTATCGGAAGAGACAATTGGGTGTATAGACATTTCTTTGTAAGACTGGATGATGAAGGCCAAGAACATGTAATGGTCGATGAGAAGAAGTTCTACGAGAAGAGATGCATAATCTATAATGGTACATACTTCCATCACAGTACACCGGATGATAATCCTTGGTTGCCTTGGCAATATCTTAAGAGACTTGACCAGCTCAAGGACTATGACTATCCTTTGTATATGGTTGCTCGTTGGGGAAGATTCGGTGCTACCGGTACGAGAGTATTGCCTCAGTTCTTGGTGGCTCATGATAAGGGCAAGTTCAAAGCAGCTATTGCTAAGCTTGGTCCTGAAAATCAGTACTTTGGATTCGACTTTGGTTTTGAGGAATCATTCAATGCTGTTGTGTGTATGAGTGTAGACTTGAAAAACTCCGTGCTTTATGTATGGGATGAAATCTACATGAACCATGTGACAGATGATGTGTTTGCTAATCAGCCAGAGATGCAAGCTCTAAGGAAACGATTGAATGACCTGAATAATGCAGGTTATGCTAAGATGATTGTGGCAGATAATGAGGACCCGAAAGCAATTACTTACTACAGGCAGAATGGATTCAAGATTCGTGGTTGTAGGAATAAGTTTGCAGGTTCGAGATTGTCTAATACTCGTAAGGTAAAACGATTCAGAAAGATTGTGGTCAGCCCTAAATGCAAGAACGTTATTCGTGAGCTTAAGGACTTGACTTACAAGAAAGATGCAAAAGGTAATGTGATTTATGACCAGTTCAATATCGACCCTCACAGCTTCTCAGCTATTTGGTATGCACTTGATACAGTGACAGTTGCTGATGTTAAGCAGAAGGACTTCAATAGTAAGGCTGGTTGATGGAGGTGCTTTATGACAGTTCGAAGGAGACGAGAACGAAAGAGCATCTTCAAGAGAGTAAAGGAATGGATTGGCAAAATAGGTACATTGAACATCGTGCTTATTTGTGTCGGATTGTTCTTTGTCTGGTTTAACTACCAGATGTTGGAGATGTTCAAGCTTTGTGGTGCTATTCCTGAGACTTATGCATGTGCAGTCATTGCAGCTACCATTGGTGAGTGTGGAATCTGCGGATGGATAAGGACGAACAAGGATAAGAAAACACAAAGGGAATGGGATAAAGAGGACCAAAAGGAAAGGGAATCAAATAACGAGGAAGGAGGAAAAGGATAATGACTATCGAGATTTTTCTGATGATGCTGCTTGCATGTTCTATTCTGACTACGCTCACTGTGGAAGCAATCAAGAAGATGTTTACCAATGGTGAGGCAAGAAAGGCGAACATTGTGGCTGCCGTGGTAGCTATCGTTCTGGCAGTTGCAATTGCCATTATTTACGCTATCATGTTTACTGTGACTGTGAATGCTCAGTACATCGTGATGATTATTGCTCTGTGCTTCTTGTCTTGGCTGTGTGCTATGGTCGGCTATGATAAGGTTGTTCAGGCGATTGCCCAGATTACAGGTAAGAACAAGGAGGGCTAAGTCATGTCAGCTGAGAGCATTTACAAGCAACTAAAGCAAGCTATCGGCAATGACTTTGGTGTGTTTGGTCTTATGGGTAACCTAAAGGCTGAATCGAATCTGCAAGCCAACAATCTCCAGAATACATATTCTAAGAAGTTTGGTATGACAGATGTGGAGTATACTAAAGCCGTTGATGATGGTAGCTATACGAACTTCGTAAGAGACAGTGCTGGCTACGGCTTGGCACAATGGACATATTGGTCACGTAAGCAGAACTTGCTTAAGTATAAGGAAGCTTATGGCAGCTCAATCGGTGATGAGACAATGCAGGTTGCATTCATGATTGGTGAGCTTATGGCAAGCTATCCTACTGTATGGAATGTGCTTAAGAATGCTAAGTTTGTTAGAGAGGCATCCGATGTGGTGCTTACTCAGTATGAGAGACCTGCTGACCAGTCCGAATCCGTTAAGGTTAAACGAGCTGCTTTTGGTGAAGAGCTTATGAAGCAGTTGGTTGGTACCACAACTACCGAGGGAAAGGAGGAAACGAAAGTGGGATTTACGAATAGTCCTTTGGTAGGTTACACGAACATTAGTCCTAAAAAGACTAAGAATCGTAAGTATGACATTACACGAATCACTCCTCACTGTATCGTTGGTCTTTGGACTGCGAAAAAGGGATGTGATTACTTTGCAACGACTGACCGCGATTGCTCGGCCAACTATGTGGTTGGTTCTGACGGTGTCATTGGTCTGAGTGTTGATGAGAAGGACAGAAGCTGGTGCAGTTCTAATGCCGATAACGACAATAGAGCAATCACCATTGAATGTGCTTCTGACGCAAGTCACCCTTACGCATTTCCTACTATCACTTACAATAAGCTCATTGACTTGTGTGAGGACATCTGTAGGAGATATGGTAAGACCAAGTTGCTTTGGTTTGGTGACAAGAATAAGTCTCTCAATTACAAGCCGGCTGCCAATGAGATGGTGCTTACTGTGCATCGTTGGTTTGCAGCTAAGAGTTGCCCTGGTGACTGGATGTATGAGAGAATGGATGACCTTGCAAATGAGGTAACCAAGAGACTTGGTGGTGCAGTTGCTACTAAGCCTGAAGAGAAAGAGGAGCCGAAGGTTGAACCTGCTACAACTTCTATCAAGGAAGGTGATGTAGTTAAGATTAAATCTGGTGCTACTTACTACTCTGGCAAAGCAGTTCCTACATGGGTAAGGAATAAGCAGTGGATTGTCAAGGAAGTTTCTGGTAACAGAGTCGTGATTGATAAGTCTACTGATGGTAAGAACTCCATCTGCAGTCCTATTCATGCAGACTACTTGACTGTGGTTAAGACTACAGCCACTAATGAACCTGAAACGTTCAAGCCCTACACTGTAAGGGTTAAGATTAAGGACCTCTACATTAGAAAGGGTCCTGGCACTAACTATGGAAAGAATGGATTCATTCCTGTTGGTGTTTACACTATCGTTGCAGAGTCCAGTGGAGCTGGTGCTTCTAAGTGGGGCAAGCTCAAGTCTGGTGCTGGCTGGATTAGTTTGGATTATGTAACGAAAATCTAAGGAGGTAATGGAAGATGGCTAGTGAAGAGGCTAAGGTCCAAGCGGCCGAAAATAGTACAGAAATCTTGACTGCTTTCAACCGTATTCCTTATGCATTGATAAATGCAGAAATCAGTGGTGGTGCAAAGGACACTTTGGACGAGCTGACTGAAATCTGTAAATACTACAAGGTGTATAAGAAAGGTGCAAGCTTTACGGTAGAGGGAACAAATGGTGACTATGTACCTGCCAAGCTTAATTATAAGATGGCTGCTTCCCTCATCAATAAGGAAGCGAGATTCCTCTTTGCTGAGCCACCTGATATTACGGTTGAGCCTAAGGGCGATGTTGGTAAGGTTACTGAAGACGCAAAGAATGCATTGACTGTCATGAATGACTTGGTCAAAACGATTTTGGATGCCAACAAGTTTGAGGAAGCTTTGATTAAGGCTGCTAAGGACTGTTTCATTGGTAAGCGAGTTGCCGGTCTAATAAACTTCAATGAGGATGATGGTGTAACGGTTACGTTCTTGCCGAGTACACAGTTTATCTATGACACGAAGGTTGGTAACCCGAATGTGCTCACCAAGTTTGTGTGTTTTATCATTGTAAAGAACTCAATCACATTGAGCGAGAAGCGAATCTTCAAAAAGAAGTTTGAGCTTGTGGATGATGTGGTTTACCTTGAAGAGATTCTTTATGATGGAGCCGGTAAGGAGCTTGAGGTTGTTACTGAGTATCAGGAAACTTTGATGCCTATGATTCCGGCAACTATCTTTATCAATGATGGTTTGACCGGTGAAGATACTGGTGAATCTGAAATTGAAATCTTGCAGGACGATGAATCTTGGTATAGTAAATTGTCCAATGCAGATATTGATGCTCAACGAAAGAGCATGAACCCCACTAAGTATACGATTGATATGGAGTCCAATTCTACCAAGAATCTTTCCACTGCTGCTGGTGCTTTGTGGGACCTTGGTTCTGACCAGAACCTTGACAAGCCGCATCCCGCTGTTGGTATGCTTGAACCGAGCATGAGTTACAGTTCTTCTCTGGATACGACATTGAAAAGGGTTAAGAAATCTGCTTACAATCAGGTTGATATGCCTGACATTGAAGAGGTGCAAGCTACTATTACAAGTGGCAAAGCGCTTAAAGCGATTTATTGGCCTTTGATTGTGCGTTGTAAGGAGAAAATGAAGATGTGGGGACCTCAGCTAAGACAGATGGTCAACATCATTATTCAAGGTGCAATGGTTTATCCGAATTGCATTGAGCGATATATTGATGATGTTATTAGTCCTGTTGCTTACGAAATCTCTGTGGTTGGGAATCTTCCGATTCCTGAGGATGAGATTGAAGAAAAGAACATGGACTTATCTGAGGTTGAATCCAAGACTATGAGCCGCAAAGCTTATATGAAGAAGTGGAGAGGTTTGACTGATGATGAGGTTCAGGCAGAGCTTGAGCAGATTGCTTTGGAACGTCAGATGATTGAGGACAGTTCATTCAGTCCTGCTGGTGGTTCCGACAATGAGCCTTATCCTTCTGGTGGTAAGAATCCGGAAGAAGAGGTTGAGGACATCGAAGAAATCGATACGACCGAAGAAGAATAAGAAAGGAGGATGCCATAATGGCAGGCAACAAGCTGATATTCAAGAATGCTGAAGAGGCGAGGAATGCTATTATGGCATCCCAGAAAAAAGAGATTGCCAAGCTCTATGAAGATTGGGCAGATGAGATTGGTGAGAGAGCTAACTACTACTCTCACAAATCCACTGCAAGTGCTCCAGTGTCTGAGCGATATTACAGAGAATTGCAGAAGCAATTAAGAGCCACAAGTCAGGAAGTTTCCAATGAGGTATATAGAAAAATCAGAACGAACATTCATACGGTTGCTGATGCAGTGATTGCCGATAATGTTAAGTGGCTTGCTGATTTTGGTTTTTCTGTGGATGGGTTGAATGCAGCATTTAGTTATGTGCCTGATGAGATTGTACGAAATCTTATTACCGGTCAAATCTATGAAAGTGGTTGGAGTTTAAGCTCAAGAATTTGGAGTGATAATGAAGCTGCTCTCAAAGATATTTATCAGGTAATGGCAAAAGGACTTGCTGAAAATAAATCAATTTACGAGATTGCTAAGGACCTGGAATCTTATGTAAGACCAAGTGCTCGACTTCCTTGGAATCTTCGTATGAAAGATGGTGTAAAGATTTACAAAAAGCAGGTTGACTATAATGCTCAGCGATTGGCAAGGACTTTGGTCCAACATGGTTATCAGCAAAGCTTTATTGCAGCAACTCAGAAGAATCCATTCATCACCGAATACGTTTGGAGAAGTAATGGCAGTCGAGTTTGTGAATTGTGTTTAGCTCGTGATGGTGTTCATTATAAAAAGGATGAATTGCCTATGGACCACCCAAACGGAATGTGTACAATGGAACCTGTCGTGGTTGACAATATGGTTGACCAGCTGGCAGATTGGTTTAATAGTCCTGACGGTACCTATCCTGATATTGATGAATTTGCCAAGGACTTTGGATATAATCCAGATTAACTCAGATAACCCCAGAATGAATTTTAGGATATTATATTATAATTTATATATTTATTCCAAAAGGTTCATTCTGGATTAAATCTGGACCTCTGGAGAATATACCTTAAATTAAGGCTTTGGATATATCTGAAATAAGTTCGAAAATAATTCAAATATTTTTCAAAAAGATATGTACAAGTCAGGAAAAATATGGTATAATATACACAAGTGGTTGTGAGGACCAAATGAAAATCTAAAGGAGGAAATCCAATGAGTGAAATCAATCGAGAACGAATGTCCTTGATGGTTGAATGTGAGGATTGCAAACAGAAGTTTGAAATTACTTCAGGTGAAGCTGCACATTCAGTAACCCACAAGAAAAAGTTCAATGTAAATGGTCAATCAATATTCCTTACATATTACGATTGCCCAAGTTGTGGCAGACGCCATTATGTCCAAATTGATGATAAGACATCCCTTAATAAATTGAGAGAAGTTTCTCAGCAGTTTGTTAAGTTGTCTGTCGCAAAGAAAAAGGGCAAAACAATTCCACAAAAGCAATCAGCTAAATTCAAGAAAGCTCGACAGCACCTGTCTGACTACAGGATGAATCTTATGAAACAATATACCGGTAAGTTGATTCACGACAACGAAACGGATTCTGATTTTGTGTTGAGGTTTTCAGTATGAAGCAGAACGAATCAGAGAAAATAATTTATTGTGATGAATGTAAACATGAGTTTCTCTTGAAAGCTGTGGAGATAAAAGAGGCCATCGTCAAAATTGGTGATGTGCCAGTTACCTTGGTTTATTTTGCGTGTCCAAAGTGTAATAAGATTTACCGTATATCCATTCAGGATAAACGTTATTATGAACTTAAAGAGGACCTTGAGAAAACTAAAAAGAGGATTCGAAGAAATCATGGTAGCAATAATGTTGAGATGGCAAGAATGCTGAACTCTATGGTTGTTAAAAAGCATGAGCGATTGGCAGCCTATGTTAAGAAAGTGAATGAGACATTCAATGGGACGTTTACCTTTGTGGCGTCTGAAAACAATCAAGAGGAAAAATCAATCATATATCTACCATGAGTATCATGGAACAAGGAGGAAAATCAAAATGGCTGACGAAACCAAGAACAACAACCTCACTGATGAGGAAATTGAAGAGAACGAGGACGTTGAAGACCAGGACAACAAGGATGATTCTGGAAAGTCCGGTGATGATAAATCCGGTAAGGGTGATGATAAGGGTTCCAAAGGTGGTAAGACCTTTACTCAGGACCAGGTAAATCGTATGATGACTCGTGAGAAAAATCAGGGTCGTAATGCTGCTTACAAGGAATTGGGTATTGACCCTAAGGACACTAAGATGGTCAATATGTTCAAAGCTTTTGTTGAAAGTCAGAAGACGGATGAGCAGAAGGCTGCCGAAAAGGAAACCGAAAATCAGACCAAAATGAACGAAGCCGAGCAGAGAGCTCAGGTTGCTGAAGTTAAAGCTGAAGCTATGATGTTGGGTGTTAAGACTCAGTATGTGGATGATGTGGTTACTCTTGCACTTGCAAAGATGACTGAAGATTCCGACCTGAAGACTATCATCGGTGAGTTCAAGACTAAGTACCCTGTTTGGTTCGGTGAATCCGAAGAGGATGACGATAAGGGCAAGGGTAAAGACACCAAAGGTAAGACTGGCCAGAAGGGAACCGGTTCTTCTGTCAAGACTTCTAAGGAAGATAAGAAGACAGATGAAAAAGGTTTGGGTGCACGTCTTGCCGCACAGCGCCGTGGTACTGGCAAGAAGTCCAGCTACTGGGGCAATAACAAATAATGGAGGTAATGAAAGATGCTGAATCGTAGTGGTATCACTAAGACGAGCTTGGCGGCAACTAAGCAGATTCTTGCTAATGTTGACCTTCAGAGCTCTGTTGGTTGTATCGTGCCTCAGACTCTTGGTGTTGTTGTAGGCTCCAAGAAAATCGCAAAGGCAGGTACTCCTATCAAGATTGACTTGATGAATCTTCAGACCGCAGCTGTTAAGGCTGATGGTGCTACAGCTCTCAATGCCGTGTTGCTTCACGACGTTGATGTAACTGATGGCAATGCTAATGGCACTGCCTTGATTTTTGGTTTTGTGAATGTGAATCGTGTGGATTCTGATGTTGCTACTGCAATCACTACTGCAGTTGCAGCTGATGGTGTTTCTCAGATGATTACGTTCATGAAAGCGTAAGTAAAGGAGGACAAAAGAGATGACTATTTTCGATTTGATGCAGAGCGTTGAGCTCGTTGCATATTGGGAAGAACTCACTCAGGATGAAGCTCCTTATCCTTGTGAGGAACTGTTCCCGGATGATAAGAAGAGAGGCATTTCCCTTAAGTGGATTAAGGGTTCCAAGGGCCTCCCTGTCGTACTTAAGACTTCTGCTTTTGATGTGCATGCGATTCCTCGTGCACGTATTGGCTTTGATAAGCTCACTGCAGAGATGCCTTACTTTAAGGAATCTACCTACATCGATGAAGAGCTTCGTCAGGAACTCAATCTTGTTCTTGAGACTGGCAACCAGGCTTACATCGATTCCGTTATGAACAAGATTTTTGACGATGAAACTCGTCTGCTCCGTGGTGCTGCTGCTTCTCGTGAGAGAATGCGTATGATGGCACTCACTACCGGTATTATCTCTATGGCTGCAAATGGCCAGAGTTTCACTTTCGATTACGGTGTAACTCATAAGGGTAATGCAAGCGTTGCTTGGTCTGACCATGCTAACTCTGACCCTATCGAAGACATTCGTGTTGCTAAGGAAGCAATTCAGGACGAGACCGGTGCTGTTATCACTCGTGCTATGTGTGATGGTGCTACTTGGAGAAACATCCGCAACAATGATAAGATTAAGAAGGCAATCTTCGTTCTTACCAACGGTGCAGGTGCTATTTCTGATAAGCAGCTTCGTCAGTACATTATGGACGAGCTCGAAATCGACGTTATGGTCAATGATAAGCGTTACAAGGATGAGAACGAGCAGACTGCTAAGTTCATGCCTGCTAACACTTTCGTTATGTTCCCTGACGGCGACCTCGGCAAGACTTGGTTCGGTACTACTCCTGCAGAGTCTGACCTTATGTCTGGTTCTGTTGCGAACGTATCTATTACCGATACCGGTGTTGCAGTTACTACTGTTCAGAAGGCTGACCCTGTTCAGGTTGAGACTATCGTTTCTATGATTTGTCTGCCTTCCTTCGAAGCCGCTGACCAGGTTTACATCCTGGACACTACTGAGGCTTAATTAAGGAGGTACGAGCATGGTTAAGATTACGAATGGTGTAAATGTGTTTGAAGTGACTCGTGGTGCCTTTGATGGGATTTACTCTCGTCAGGGGTATGCCATCATGAATGAGAAGGCTGCAGAGGGTGCAAAGACTCCTGAAGCTCCTAAGGCTCCTGAAAAGACTGAGGATGAGATTTTTGTGGAAGAGATTCTCGAAAAGCCTATTTCTCAGTGGAATAAGGATGAAGTGAAGCGTTTTGCTGGTATCAAGGAGATTGACATCACTGGTACTAAGAACGCCAACGAAGCTAAGGAGATTATCAAGTCCTTCCTCGAAGCTCAGGAACAGGAATAAGAGGTGAACCCATGACGGATATTGAGAGGATTAAAAAGGAAATACGAGAAGCTCAGTCTCCGTACTTTGACGAAGACGACTTCCAGTACTACCTTGACAAGAATCATGGCAATGTGGATGCTACCATCTACGAGATGCTTATTATCAAGTCTGAAGATTCTACAATATCTGTCAGTGGTTTGTCCACTCAGGACACTTCAGCTTATTTTAAGCGTCTGGCCTCTCGTTACAAGCCCTTCAATTCTGGCATAATGCAGGGTTAGGAGGTGTCCCATGATAAATACGAGATTTGAGGCCTATAAAATCAAAAGAGAGTTAAAACGAAGCGGTATTGATTACGAGTTTAAGAGGAAGAAAACGAATGATTTTGGTGAACCTACTGGAGACCCGGAAGTATTTGGTTCCCTTAAAGGGATTTACCATGAGCAGAATAGCAATATTCAGGTAACTACCGGCGATACAACTCAGGTTCGTACCAAGAAAATTCCGATGATTCTGTGCTTGTATGAAGATACCGCTCGTTTAGCTTTGGTAGTTGGTGACACTGTTATAATCAATGCTAAGACATTCAAAGTCACAGGTGTTGTGAATATCCAAGAGTGGAATCTCATCTCTGATATTTCATTGGAGGTGGTTGACAGTGGCGTTCCAGCTTAACTACAACGAAAGTACGTTGAAGAAAAATCTTGATAAGATGGGAACAAAGCTTGGTGCAGTTATTTTGATGTATTCTGCCACCAAAGCGAGTGAACTTCAAAGCAAGATGAAATTGAATCGTCCTTGGACTGATAGGACCGGTATGGCAAAAGCTTTGCTGACTGCTAAAGTTTCTCAGCCAAGTCAAACTATTGTACGTATTACTCTTGCACATGGTGTTGAGTATGGTATCTGGTTGGAATTGGTACATGAGAAGAATTATGCTATTATCGCACCAACTGTCAGAGAAGAAGGTCCAAGAATTGTCGAGGACTTGGATAATCTGATGAGTAAGTTGAAACTGTGAGGTGATAAGCATGATTGATGCAAGTTTTCAGTATGCTGATTCAAGATGGCAGGACATTTTCCTCCATTTGAAGAAAGCAGGATTTGATGTTTATTCTCCAGGCACAAAGGTTGGTGAATGTACCGAAGAATATATTGTTGTGAAGAATGACGGTTCGTCTAAGCATCCGACAGTAAGTTCTGATAATGACCTGTACGCAGTTATGTGTTATGTGCCGAAAGAGAACTACAGCAGACTTGAGCCAATGGTTCAGGAAGTTAAAAATGCGATGAAGGGGTTGGAGCCTATGATTCTTCCTTATGGAAGTCAGACCCCAAGTTATTATGATGATAGCTATAAGGCTCACATGATTAGTATAGAATACAAGAACTATAAGAAAATCTGATGAAGGAGGATTTAACAATGGCTGTTAAGAAATCGAAAGCTGAGATTGCAACTATTGACTGCTGCCTTGTTACCATTGAAACCAAAGATGGTGAATTTGGTTTTGACACTGCAAACAAGATTGAAGTTGAGCCTCAGATTGAAGAGCAGGATGCTGTTAAGCTGGTTGTAAAGGGTATTCTTCGTGCCCAGAAGCCTAAGGTTAGCACCATCACAGGCAACGAAATCACCCTCACTGATAATGTGTTCAACCCTGAGCTTGTTCTTATTCTTCAGGGCGGTACTATTAAGTACGACCAGGAAGACCAGACCAAGATTATTGGTTACACTCCTCCTGTTGCCGGTTCTTCCGACAAGGGTGAAGTGTTTACGCTGAATGCATACTCTGCCCAGTATGATGCTTCTGGTCAGATTGTTCAGTATGAGAAAATTTCGTATCCTAATTGTCAGGGTGTTCCTGTTGCGTTTGGTTCTGAGGACGGTGTGTTCCGTGTTCCTGAGTATACCATTAACTCTGCACCTGCAAATGGCGAAGCACCTTATGACATTAACTATGTAGCTGAGCTTCCTACTCTTGAAGATTAAGGAAGATTAAGTAAATGAAAGGAAAAGTGAGAAGCATGGATAATAGCATGTATGGAAATAACAATGGAGTTGTGAATGGTCAGTTTGGCGGTAATATGGTACCGCAGCAGATGAATAATCAGGTTCAGCCTGTAAACTGCAATCAGCCGATGAATATTACTTCTTTTGCTGACCTGCAGTCTTATGCTGCCGGTACTGTTGTCCGTTTCCCTGATTTTGCGGAAGGTCAGCCTTTCGTTGCTCGTGTTCGTAGACCGAGTATGCTTGTGCTGGCTAAACAGGGCAAGATTCCTAATACCTTGCTGACCGCTGCAGGAGAGCTGTTCTCTAAAGGTGGTGCAGGTATGGATTCTGATAATGAGAATATGCTTGCTGATGTGTATGGAATTTGTGAGGTAATTGCTAAGGCAACCCTTATGCAGCCTACTTACGAAGACATCACTAATGCAGGTATGGAGTTGTCTGATGACCAGATTATGGCTATCTTCAACTATACTCAGAATGGTGTAAAAGCCCTGGAATCCTTTCGTAAAGAGTAAGAAAATATTGAATGTGCTAGGGCTGGCAAATGTATATCGTTGCCGCCCTAGTTTACTGTTAGACATAACTGACCCTTACACAGCGTATTGTTTTGATGAAGCTTGTGCTTATATTACTCGTCAAATGGAAGACGGTAAGGAGCCAACTTTCAAACTCAAATTCAAGTCTTTCAAAGATTTGTACAAGCACTATACTGGATAAGTAAGGGAGGTGAGAGCTGTGGCCGTTGATGTTGGTTCTGCTGTTGGTTATCTTGACCTTGATATTTCTGGCTTTTTGGCAGGTTTAAGGTCGGCTCAAAGTGAAGCTGATACAGCAAGCAAGAATATCGCAACAAAAATTGGAAACAATCTTTCCAGTGCAGGTAAGAGCTTGACTTCTGCAGGTTCGACTCTTACCAAAAGCGTGACAGTACCGATTGTTGGTGCCGGAACAGCTGTGGTGAAATTGTCTTCTGACTTTGAATCCGCAATGTCTAAAGTGTCTGCAATTTCTGGTGCTACAGGTTCAGACCTTGACGCATTAAATCAAAAAGCCCAGGAAATGGGTGCAAAAACAAAGTTCAGTGCAACTGAATCGGCCGAGGCATTTACATATATGGCTATGGCAGGCTGGAAAACCGAAGATATGTTACAAGGTATCGATGGCATTATGGCTCTTGCTGCAGCCGATGGTTTGGACTTAGCTACAACCTCTGATATTGTAACTGATGCGCTTACTGCGTTTGGTTTGAGTGCAAGTGATTCTGGTCATTTTGCTGATGTTCTTGCGAAAGCAGCATCCAACGCGAATACAAACGTAACGTTACTCGGTGAATCTTTTAAGTATGCAGCCCCTGTTGCTGGTGCTTTAGGATATTCTGCAGAAGATACTGCAATTGCCCTTGGTCTTATGGCTAATGCCGGTATTAAGGGTTCTCAAGGTGGTACAGCTCTCCGTAGTTCTTTGTCAAGATTGATTAAGCCTACAGATGATGCAGCCGCTTTGATGGAGAAGTATGGCTTGTCTATGACTAATGCCGATGGCTCGATGAAGAGCCTTGGTCAGGTTATGGATATGCTTCGCAATAATATGGGTGACCTGACTGAAGCTGAACAAGCTCAAGCAGCAGCTACGTTGTTTGGTCAGGAAGCCATGTCTGGCATGCTGTCGATTATCAATGCATCTGATAAGGATTATGAGAAATTGACGAGTGCTGTTTATGATGCAGATGGTGCAGCACAAGAAATGGCCGACACAATGTTGGATAACCTTGGTGGTCAGTTGACGTTGCTTAAGTCTGCATTGGAAGGACTTGCCATTCAGTTTGGTGAGATTTTACTTCCGTATATTAAGCAGTTTGTGACTTGGCTTCAGAATCTTACGCAAAAGCTACAGAATCTGACGCCAGAACAAAAGGAACAAATTGTTAAGTGGGCAGCAGTCGCTGCATCAATAGGACCGGTGTTGCTTGTTGTTGGCAAACTCGTAACAGGTATTGGTGGTTTAATTACTACACTTGGAAAAATTCCTGGTGCTGTTTCGTCTATTTCTGGCGGAATGACCAAGCTTGTAACTGGTTTTAAGAACATTGGTGAAGGTATCACACTTGCAAAAGCCGGATTCCCAGGAATGGCAGCTCAAGCATCTAAACTTGGTGCAGCTATTGGTGGCATTACTGCACCTGTTGCAGCTGTTATTGCAATCATTGCAGCTTTGGTCGCTGCATTCGCTACGTTGTGGAAAACCAATGAGGAATTCCGTAATAAGATGACGAGTATCTGGAATGAGATTAAGGAAACTATTGGTGGATTCTGTGATGGAATTGTTGAACGAATCAATTCGCTTGGTTTTGACTTCCAAAACATCACCGAGGTTCTTTGGTCTATTTGGAAAGGTTTTTGTGACCTGCTTGCTCCTGTATTTACAGGCGTATTCCAATATATTGCAGATACGATTGGTGTTGTACTTGATGTGATTCTTGGCATCTTTGATGTATTCATTTCTATCTTCAAAGGAGATTGGGAAGGTGTATGGGAAGCGGTTAAGGGCATTTTCTTGTCTAAATGGAATTACATCAAAGACTGGTTTACGAATATCCTTAACACTATCGGTGGTGTGCTGGATGCAGTTTGTGGCTGGTTTGGTACGACATGGGAAAATACATGGAACAGTATTAAGCAGTTCTTCATCGATATTTGGAATGGAATTGTCAACTTCTTCTCGAATGTGATTAGTTCCATTAAGATGGCAGTGTCCAATTTCATTACGACGATTGTAAATTTCTTTGCTCAGCTTCCTACGAACATTGCTAATTTCATCACGAATGCGTATAATTCTGTGGTGACTTGGGTGTCCAATATGATTGCGAAAGCAAGGGAAATGGGACAAAACTTCCTGAATGCAGTCGTTGAGTTCTTTACGAATCTGCCGTATAAGGTTGGTTACTTTATCGGTAACACATTGACTAACGTTGTTTTGTGGGCATCTAACATGGTGACCAAAGCTCGCGAGATGGGTACTAACTTCCTGAATAATGTTGTGGCATTCTTTACACAACTTCCTGGTAAGGTACTTCAGTTTATTACGAGTGCTTTGAATAACGTTCAGACATGGGCAACCAATATGGCAAACAAAGCTCGTGAGATGGGAACGAACTTCATTAACAATGTGGTAAGTTTCTTCACACAGCTGCCTGGCAAAATTCAGCAGTTCCTGTCGAGTGCATTGACAAATGTACAAAACTGGGCTACGAATATTGCTAACAAGGCAAGAGAGGCTGCTACAAACTTCTTGAACAATGTGGTCAATACGATTACTCAGCTTCCTGGAAAGATTAAGTTGTACCTTGACAGTGCAATTACGAATCTGACTACCTGGGTAACTCAGATGGGCCAGAAAGGTAAGGAAGCAGTCAATTCGTTGATTACCAATGTAACCTCTGCTGCAAGTGGTATTGCGAGTAAAGTTGCATCTATCGGTTCCGACATCGTGTCTGGTGTTTGGAATGGTATCAAAAATGCAGCTGGTTGGTTTACAAGCCAAGTTAAGAGCTTCTTCTCTGGTATTGTTGATGGTGTTAAAGATGCATTAGGTATTGGTTCGCCTTCTAAGGTATTTAGAGATGAGGTTGGTCGTTGGTTGCCGCCTGGTGTGGCACAAGGTTTTGAGGCTGCATTACCTGCAGCTATGAAGACAATGCAAAAAGACCTTGACAAGGGAATTGGTGGTCTGGAGACTGACGATGTATCTGTTGGTGCAAATGTTACAGTTTCAAGCTTTGCTGATAAACTCAAGTCGATTTATGGTGATGTTGCATTGTGGTTTGAGTCCATTGAAATGCGTATTGGTAACTCTGTTTCTAAGATGATGGAATCTCTGAGTATGCTGATTGATGCAGGTCAGATGGTTGTGAATTCTGATGGAACATTAGGATATATCGGTTATAACGGCTTTACTAAGACCGGTGGGTCTGAGAAATATGTGGACCGTGGTGATTCGAATAATCCTACGTCTGGTGGTGGCGATACATTTATCTTCAATAGTCCGAAGGCAATTGATGAGATTGAAGCTGCTAAACAGATGAAGAAGACCAAGCAGGATATGGCTGAAGGATTCTAAAGAAAGGAGTGGTGAGTGTGGTTGAAGGAATCAAGCTCCAAAACGTAGAGACCAGAGCGATTCTTACGCTCGATATGGTATCTACTCCGGATTACGTACTTAATTCTGTGGACTGGGGTGCCGTCGAAAGCACCCACCACTCCTATAAGTACGTAAATCAGATTGGTGTTTATGTAACAGGCACCAGTTTGGAAACAAGGTCTGTTGATATTTCTGGTTGGGTTATCGCAAGTACCGAAAGGGAAATGACCAATCGTAAGACTATACTCAATAGATTCTTTAATCCGCAGCAGGCAGTTGATTTGTTCTACAAAGATTATGTGTTGAGATTTTTGCCGAATACATCTGTCAGATATTCGACAGCTATCGCAGAGAACAATGAGGTTGTTTGTAAATTCAAGGTTGAGGGCTACTGCCCTGACCCGCTATTTAGCGAACAGATGGAAAGTAAGGTAGCAGCTGCAAATACAATTGCAATGTTCCACTTCCCGTTGATTATTTCACAGACACCGAATCCTCCTGGAGGCATTGTATTTGGTTTGAGACAGCCAAGCTTGATTGTTGCAATCAATAATTCCGGTGCAGTTGATGTTGGTATGAAAATCGTATTCAAAGCTATTGGTACATTACATGGACCGAGCTTAATCAACGTTAACACACAGAAATATTTCAAAGTCAATAAGACAATGCAAGCTGGTGAGGAAATCGTTATAAACACGACAATCGGTGAAAAGAAAATCCAAGGCACATTGAATGGTATCACAACAAACTACTTTAAGTATAGAGACCTTGATAGTGAGTGGCTTCAGCTTTCTGTAGGTGATAATCTTTTCAGATATGATGCTGAGGAAAATGTTGAAAATCTTGAGGTATATATCTACTTCAATAATAAGTATCTGGAGGTGCAGGAATGTTATTAGGAAAGCAGATTCAGATACTTGTATTTAAGTTGGACGATTCCGGCACATTTGATAACATCGGTGAGGTAAACCAATTTAATAGTTTGATATGGCCGGATAAGTTCAATGGATACGCTAGCTTTGAATTGTGGGCTCCAATTACAGATGAGAATTCTGAGTATTTTAAGAAAGGCAACATTCTTTGGTGTGGTGGCGATAATGCAGCGATGGTTGAGATTGTAAAATCCACTATTGATGATAAAGGCACTAAAACATTTAATGTGAAAGGCCGAACGCTTGAGATGCTTTTTACAACTCGAATTATTTGGGGCACATACAATGGCGTAAATAAAGTGGCATCAACTGCCATGTATGAGATTGTAAATCAGAATTGTGTAAATCCTACGAATGTGAATCGAAAGATTCCATTCTTAGAGTTGGCTGAGGATAAGCAAATTGGTGGTTTGATAACGATGCAAAAAACCGGTGGAGAAGTATATGATGCATTAACAACGATTGCATCAAACGCTGACATTGGTTTTAATATGCTATTCAGACCACGAGAAAAGAAAATCATCTTTGAAGTGGTTGAAGGTGTTGATAGAACATCTGAGCAGGATATTGTTGACCCTGTTGAGTTTAGTACAGACCTCGAAGATATTCTTTCGAGTTCTTACTATACGAATGACCAGGACAATAAGTCTGTAGCATTAGTTATGGGCGAAGGAACTGGTTCAGAACGAAAGTCACAAGTCTCTGGTGACAATGATTCTTATGGTCTTGGTAGACGTGAACTTTATGTTGATGCTCGGGACCTTCAGTCTGAAACTGTGAATGAAGATGGTTCTACTACATCACTTACACCTGCTGAATACAATGAAACTCTTATCAATAGAGGTGACAATAAACTTGCTGAACATAAAGTAACTGAGACTTTTGAAGCTCAGATTCGAGTGTTTGGTGAGGTTCAGTATGAGTTTGGTGTAGATTACAATAAAGGCGATAAGGTAACAGTGCGAGATAAGCAGCTTGGTGTTGTGGTATCCGCACGAATCACAGAAGTTGAAGAGGACTTTGATGATGAATACGAACTTGTTTTAACGTTTGGATATTCTTATCCGACGATTATGCAAAAGGTGAAACAACAGATAACTTAAAGGAGGTGAAAGACGAATGGAACGATGTGGATTTTTTGACGCCTATCTTGAAGGTGAAGCGTATGATAGAGTCTATTTGGCTCAGCACTTCGCAGCGTACTTTGCAAGCTTTATTGCTAACGGTGTATTTGCAGAACATTCAAATCAGCTTCAGGTAATGGCAATGCCTACGCCTCAGATGCAGATTGGTGTTGAACGAGGTCAAGGTTGGATTAACGGTTATTGGTATGAAAATACTGATGCATTGTATCTGCCTGTAGATGTTGCTGATGGTGTCTTGAATAGAATCGACTCTGTTGTGCTTCGTCTTGGATTTTCTGAAAGGAACATGTGGTTGGTCGTTAAGAAAGGAACTCCTGCGGTTAACCCTGTTGCTCCTGAGGTTACAAGAACAGCTGACTATTATGAATTGCAGCTTGCGACTATAAGTATTCCTGCGAGTTCAATTAACATTACTCAAGCCCAGATTACTGATACTCGAATGAATCAGGAAGTTTGTGGTTGGGTTACAGGTGTTGTTGAGCAGCTTGATACTACGACTTTGTTCAACCAGTTTGAAACATATTTCGCTGAGTTCAAAGAATTCTATGAAAATGAATATGACACTTGGACTGATGAACAAAAGGCCGAGTATGATGAGTGGTATGCAACACACATTTTGATGTGGCAGACTGAATTTGATACTTGGTTTGAGAATGTTAAAGGTCAATTGAGTGAAGATGCCGCTGGTGCAATTCAAGTTGAGTTGGATGAGCAAGAGGCTCGTTTGAGTAATATCGAAAAGATGCTTATTTCTGGTAAGGCATTTGCTCCTGCTGAAATTTCTTCTGGTGAGCTGCTTGCTACTTCTGATAATGAGGTCATCGTATTTGAGTGGCCTATTGGTTGTCAGTGTTAAGATGAACAATCTATCAAAATAAAGGAGGAAAATTCAAGATGGCAGTACTTTCTGTTGAAACAAAGAAAATTCCTGAGTTGGCCGCTACGCTTGACCTTGTTGATAACGATATGATTATCGTTGAGTTGGCGAATGGTGGCACAAGGAAGATGACGTATGGTGATTTTATTACCACAATCAAGGCTTCTTTGGAATATCCTGAGGAAGCAGTGCTTAGTATGGCAGATGTTGTTGATGTTCAGACAGACGATGGAACTAAGGTTCCTGCAGCTAAGCTCGTATACGATATGCATCAGATTGATGTTGTAATGCGTAGAGAGATGGATTGTTTGAATGGAATCAGAGAAAAAGGAAATCTCATTGATGTTGATACATTGATGGGTTATGTAAGAGCTGGTGAGCATCATAAGTATGCTATTGGCGATTACTTTGAAGATAATGGTGTTCAGTGGGCAGTTGTAGCACGTAACTGGTACCCTGCTTGGGCATTTGGTGATGGTGTTGCGAGACCTGAGCATATTGTATGTATGCCGGTAGACTTATTGGCAACGTCTTATCAGTTTAACACAACGAATGATAATACCGGTGGTTATGCTGCGAGCTTGATGCCTGCAAATATGGAAACTGAGTACGGTAAGCTTGGTTCCAGTGTTAAGGCTTATTGCAGACAGACTCGTATTTACGAGAACAACAAGGGTGCCTGGGCTGCAGCAATGAGAAGCATGAGACTTCCTACTATTGTTGAGGTGACCGGAAATCAGGGTTGGGCAAATGAAGGATATTCTGGTGGTGTATGTAGTCAGCTGCCTTTGTGCCAGAACTCTCTTTTCAGGATTCGTTCTACATGGTATTGGTGTTTAGACCCTTCTTCTGCAAGCACCACGCACTTTTGCTTTGTCCTCAACAACGGCCTTAGCAGCTACGACGACGCCTCCTACTCTGGGCGGGTTCGCCCGCTAATCGTTCTTGCTTAATCATCAATCGTGGCGGCGAAAGCCGACACATAATGATTCAAAGGAGGAACTAATGTGAGCGTACCAAAATGGAGAAGGTCTGGGTCTAAATTGGATGCATTTTATGAAGCTGTTAAGTTACGACACATCGTAACACAGATGATAATGCGTTCATACGGGATGAAAACCAAGCATAAAAGTTTGATTCCTGATAGATTCAGAGATGAATATCCTGACCTTGCAAAATTGTTTGAGAAAATTGATAAGTATCAAACAAAGGTTGAGGAAACTAAAGTGCTTAGTAAGTATGAGGATTGGATAGTTTCACGAACGAGGAATAATCTCTTTAAGTACACATCAAATTTGGTTGCTCATATTTCGGCAGCTAATGAGATTAAGTGCACGCTTGATTTTGAGTTTAAGAAGAGAATTTCACTTGAAGATGAGGCTATAAGTGATATTGCCAATATTAGGCAGGAAGTTCAATTTGTTGAAGAGTTCTTTGACATCGATTTGAATAAGTATATGGAGTACTCTGAGCAATTGGAGAAAACTAAGAACTATTTGTATCGATGGAAAAAGTCAACTGTGAATGAGTATAAGAAGTTCTTAGAAGAACAAAACAACGGAAACGGAGGTTAAGGGCCGTTATACCGTGTGTAGGTTATGTGCTGCCGCACCACGAACTTTTGCAATGTCAACAACAACGGCAATAGCAACAACAACAACGCCTCCAACTCTGGGCGGGTTCGCCCGATATCGTATTGATTTGCTAAATGTAGGCAAGAACGACCGATTAAAATCAAGAACGATAGGAGCACATGACCTTGGCGATTGAGCCTAAAGTGTTTGGTTGATGTGTTTTAGTGCTTGGGCAAAGAAAAGGCTACACTAAGTAACACTATAAACGGCCAAAATATTTATTATGAGCGACTATGAAAAGATAGCTGATGCTAATAATTTGATGAGGTCAGGTAAGAGATGCATGAAGGAAATTTCATGGAAATATTCTACACAAAACTTTTACCTTGACCGAATCAATCGCGTAAGAATCGCAAAGGAACGATTGGAATCGATGGATAGAATGTCTGATGGTTTTACTGTGTTTAAGATAAACGAACGTGGTAAGATTAGGAATATTCGTTCTGTTCATATAAATGAGCGAATGGTTCAAAAGACTCAATCTGATGTTTCATTGATTCCGAATATAAGACCTCGTTTGATTTATGATAATTATGCGTCGTTGGAGCAAAGAGGTATATCACAAGCGTTTGATAGACTTAAGGTTCATTTACAACGATACTACAGAACTCATGGAACAAATGTTGGTTATATTGCAATGGCCGATTTGCATGCATATTTTGACAGTATAAACCACGATTGTGTGTATGAGCAATGTAAGAAAGTTCTTGGGCATGACCCGAAAAATCTGTATTTGCTTATGGATTTTGTAGATGCTTTTGGTGATAAATCACTTGGTTTAGGTAGTCAGGTATCTCAAATACTTGCAATCTTTTATCCAAATGAAATTGACCACTTTATTAAAGAGCAATTGAAGATAAAAGGCTATGGTCGATACATGGATGATTTTTACATGGTTCATGAGGATAAAGAATATCTTGCTGAGTGTTTACAACTTGTTGAAGGAATGTATGCAGACCTTGGAATCGAGATGAACGTAAATAAGACAAAGATATGTCGAATTGATAAAGGCTTCAAGTTTTTGAAAGCAAAGATTCATCTCACAGAAACCGGTAAAATAATCATGAGACCTGACCATGCGAGTATTGTTCGAGAAAGACGAAAACTCAAGAAGCTGAAAGAAAAGCTCGATGCTGGCGAAATTCAGTATAACGAGATTCTTCAGCAATATAAATCATGGAGAGGTTACATGGAGCAATTTAATTCATACAAAACATTGAAAAGTATGGATGAGTTATTCGATGATTTATTCATAAGACAATGGAGGTGTCAAGAGAATGTCGAACGAAAACAACGCAATGACTATGAGTACAGAGTCAAGTTTGGTGAAAAGCAGTATCCTGCTCGCAGACGGCACGGTCTTGAACTTGAATCTGAATGGGACTGAATATGAGTCTGAAACTCCGATTGCCGATGAAGTTCTCTCTGAGGAGAATCTTTCTAACGTAACAATCGATGATGTGAATAAGGGTAAGATGAAGCTTAATTCAAAATATCCTTACAATGGCGGCACTCGTTTCAGTTTGAGAGAAATGACTGAAGATGAAAAGACAATCGAAAGATTGAACACAGAACTTACTCAGACTCAGGTAGGTTTGATTGAAGTGTATGAGCTTCTGTTAGGAGGTGAAATCTAATGGCTGAAGTGTATGCTAGCCTTATTGTTAAAGGCATCAAAACTATTGACCAGGTACCTGCATCCATTAGAGGTGATGTGAAGCAGGTGCTCATTGATTGGGGCTATCCGGAATTGGCCGGTGATGCTTAATGGTGATGAAAATGCTGTGTAGAATCAAGCTTTTCATATTAAAAATCCTGTTAAGAAAGGAGGAACAACAGATGGCAGAAGTTTATGCTACTCTCATCGTTAAGGGTGTTCGCACATTTGACCAGGTACCGGCTGTTATTCAGCCTAAAGTTAAGGCAGTGCTTGAAGCGCTTGACCTTGGTGAGCTTGCTCAGTAAAGAACATAGGAGGACAAAGCTATGGATAGTCCAATCACTAGAGCTGAGCATGAAGAGTTCCGTAGGAGAATGGAAGAAGAACATAATCGCCAAAATAAGCGAATCGAACTTCTGGAGGAACGAACTGAGCAATTTACAGATATTGCTATCTCAGTCAAAGAGCTTGCACTTAGTGTAAAGCAAATGGCTGAAACCCAGAAATCACAAGGAGAAAAACTCGAGAAGTTAGAAGAGCGAGATGGAGAAATGTGGAGAAAAGTGGTTGGGTATATCGTAACAGCAATTGTCGGCATTGTTATCGGCTTCGTGTTCAAGCAAATTGGAATGTAAGTTGAATTTTTGATTGATGAGCGTAGGGGTGGTCAGGAGACAGTTCTGGCCGCCCTGAAACTTTTTCAAAAACTTTTCAAAAGGGGGTTTACAAATCAAAAATAATATGGTATAATATATACAGGTTAAATGATTAGCCGAAAATACTAAAGTGTTCAGGAGGAACGAATTATGATGCAGAGTTTTGGAAGAGAACGTAAGGTGCTTGTTGATGTGCATGAGGTTATCCGTTATGAAGATAAAACTGAAAACATCAAAACTGTTGAATACACTGGTTGTGTAGGATTTGAAGTTGTTGCTGATGCAAAGAGAGTTGCTGAGATTGAAGCTGAGACCGATGGTTCTTGCATCGATGATTATCATGAGTATTTGATTCTGTATTTTGCAAATGGTGAGACTTCTACATTCAGAAATTCTTACGTTGACTTATTCGTAATTTAAGGGTGTACAAGCTTACACCTTTATGATATAATAAAATCACAAATAAAACAAATGCTTAGGAGGGCAAACAAATGAAAAAGGTATGGATTCTTGAAAAGTTCGCAAGTAGTGAGGAAATGGCTAAATCTTTTAATGAAATGAAAGCCATGGTTGAGGATGCAAAGAATAACAACAAAGATATGACTGAAGAGCAGATTCATTCTTTAGAACAGTCTCTTACCAGTTATGAAAAGATAATGTCTTACCAGTTATGAAAAGATAATGAATGAAAATCCAAATGGTCGTTGGTATGGCTTTGAAGGCAAAACAATTTATCGTCAGTTTTGTGATACCGCAAAAGCTGCTATTCGCAGAAATCCTGATGGTAAATTCAGAGTTGTTGAAGGTGAGATTGCAGATGATGCAAAGTATTGGCCTGGTTATAAGTTCGTTAAAGAGAACGAAGGTGTTCTTCGTTATTTGATGGCAACGAAATAAGCTACCCTGATGAGTCGTTGAGAATTACGACGAAACCAGCCGAAAGGCTGGTCGGTAGTATGCAGCTACCAAATTAACAAAGGAGGACATAGGCATGTCAAGAGAAAATCTGCAGAAGAAAACTTGTAAAGAGCTCAGAGAGCTTGCCAAGGAATTGAACATCTCCGGTAGATGTGATATGACCAAGGACCAATTGATTGATGCAATCTTAGGAGCGGAAGTGGTTGAGAATACCAACGAATCTGAAAGTGCTAAAGACGAATGTAAGGTTGACAATCAGGAAAATGTCGTAGAGGTGGAAGATAAAGTTGAGAAAGAATCCGCCAACGTCGATGTGGATATGGCTCAGAAGATGCCATACATTGAGAACATCGAAATCGGTACTTTGGTTGCTTTCCGTCTTTCCAATGGTAAGGTAAAATCTGCTAAGGTCACTCGTAAGTCTACCAAAAATCGTAAGCTCAAGCTTGAGACCGATTATGGTGCAGAATACATCGTATCGTTTGACGATATTGTGTGGGTAAGGACTGGTAAGCGTTGGCCTCGTGGAGTTTACAAACTGTTGAAAGGACTGGTGGATGATAATGGCAAAGAGGAACAGAAAGGCTAAGCTCACTGTAACTGAGTGTAGACAATCTGTTCGTAAGTTCTTTGAAAAACAGGCAAGATTCAAACAGGTGCAATCACAGTTCAATGAATTGAAAGCACAGTTCAACAGTGATATGGAGGACTATTTTGAGTGTGAAGGCATTGACAAGTCGATGACATTCTCGTTCGATGGGTTTGTTGAAGGTGACTTGGTTGTTAATCGAATCCAGAAATCAAGCGTTGAGTTTGACCCTGACAAGCTTGAAAAAGCATTAGGTAAAAGCTTAGCAAAGCAAGTGATTATCAAACGTTACGAAGTCACTGATATGGACGCGTTGATTGCTTACTTGAAAGAATGTGATGTGGACCCTAAAATCTTTAAGTCTTTCCTGACTGTATCTAAATCGGTTGATACTCAGGAACTTGATAGACTGGAAGAGATTGGTAAGGTAACTACAGAACAGGTTCAAGGTTGCTACACAATAAAACGTCAGAATCCCTACTTCACTGTTGGTGTGAAGCGAGGGCATGATGATGGAGAACAAAAATGGTGAGGCGTTAGCCAAAGTATTATGGTATTATAACCTGATACCGGACGTTGCATCATTAAGTCAGAAAATTGTCTGTCCTTTTCATGATGATGTGAATCCAAGCATGATAGTGAATTTTGAAGATGGTTCATGGTTTTGCTTTGGATGTAATTTGACTGGTGATGCAAAGAAGTTTGTACAGCTCATGGAATCCAAGCACAATGGATTAAATGACTTGCAGGCTTATCAAAAATATCTTCGTATTCTGAAATCCGATAAGTGTAGTAATATTAAATTGGATAGGTCTCTGGTAAAACAGAAGCCACTCCAGAGGGACCTTTATAATGAGGCCTATGATTATTACCACGGATTAAGAAAAGTCAACTGGAGGGATTCTGATGAACCCGAGGTGGTGGCCGCAAAAGAGTACATGACCAAGAGAGGATTCAGTCCTGAAACACTACATAAGTGTAAGGCAAAGGTTACATATAATCGAAGCTACGGAATAATCTTCCCGATGTTGGACAATGGAAAGTTCAAAGGTTGGGTATGTCGTACGATGCTTAAAGTTATCGAAGAGAAACGAAAGTATTTGTACAATGAAGGATTCAGCCGAGCAACGACTTTGGTTGGTAACTATGGAGCCAAGGACTATGTGTTTGTGGTTGAGGGTTACATGGACCGATTGAAGTTTGTACAATTTGGTGAAGACAATGTGGTTGCTATTTTAGGTTGGAAGATGTCGCCTCAGCAAATTCAAAAGCTGAAAGACAAAGGAATCACAAAGGTGATAAGTGCATTGGACAACGATGAATGTGGTCGTAAAGGAACTGAGTTTCTGAAGAAGCATTTCAAAGTGACGAGGTTCAAGTATCTTAAGGGTGTTAAAGACCCGGGTGATATGACTCAGGAATCGTTTGACAAGATGTTTAGAAAAACAATGAGTGAATTCAAAAGAAATCAAGGAGGAAACCAAAATGGGTTTAGTCGATAAGATTAAGGCAGACGTTAAAAAGTCTGGTCAGAACAAAGGTAAGTTCATCTACTTCAGAGAAGGTCAGAAACAGAGAATTCGTTTCTTGACTGATATGGATGACGGTATGGAGGTTACTTTCCACGACAGCTTCGAGGCAGGAATCAATGTTCCTTGTCAGGATTTGTTTGGTAAGAATTGCCCTTACTGTGATGATGAAAGTCTGCGTACTCGTTCCCAGTATATTTGGTCTGTATACAACTATGAAACCAAGGAAGTTCAGCTGTTCATGTTCCCTGTGAATAACTGCAGCCCTATTCCTGCTCTCATAGCTATGTATGAGAACTATGGTACAATCTGTGACCGTGACTACGTGATTAGTGTGTCCGGTAAACAGCAGAACAAGACTTTCTCTGTAGTTCCTATGGATAAGGTTAAGTTCAGAAATGAGAAGGCAAAGGCATTCTCTGAAAAAGCAATCCTCAAGATGCTTGATAAGGCATTTCCTTGTGATGAATCTGAGGATGATGAAGACGAGGATGAAGCACCTAAGAAGCGTGCACCTAAGTCTACCGGTAAGAAGGCTACTCGTAAGCCTGAACCCGAGGAAGATGACGAGGACGATTACGATGATGAGTCCTGGGGTGAAGAGGAGGATGAAGATATTGTGGACTACTCTGAAATGTCTGCAAAAGAATTGTACGACCTCTGTAAAGAACGCGGCATTAAAGTAGCACCTAAGAAGCCGGCTAAGTATTACATCAATCAGCTTGAGGAGTGGGATGCTGCTCAGGAAGATTGGGGGTGAAGAGGAGGATGAAGATGAGCGGGAAGACGACTAATGCAGTAACATTGCAGCAGTTGTTTAACACTCAGCTCGTAACTCAAGATAAGCTCATTAGTAAAGGTGTATATGACCGATACAAAGATGAGCATACTGTAACTGTTCCGGTTGACGATGTTGGTTTAGCATCATATCACATTCAGCAGCTTATGTCAGAGATTGGTGAAGTTCTGGATGCTGATAAGAGGTGGAAATCACATCGCAACGATAAGTGTGATAAACAGGCAAAGCTTGAGGAATTGGCTGATTGCTTTGTTGTGCTTATGAATGTTGCAATGTTTTCCGGATTTGATGGGAATGACCTTGCCAAAGCTGTTGAACAGAAACTTGGTGTTGTGTCTGACCGTCTTGGTGAACTGTAAGATGGGGAGGGGTAACTCCCTCCCTTATACTAAACGAAAAGGAGAAATCGACGATGAACGATATTAGAAATATGAAAGTGTACTTTGCAAGCCCTTGGTTCAACCCTGAACAGGCTGAAAGAGAGGACCGTGTAAAGGCTAAGTTGAGAGAACTCGGTTTTAATGTGTGGAGTCCGAAGGAGAACAGTTCTTTGTCTCCTATCACTGACCCGGTAATTCGTGAGAAAATCTTCTCTGCGAATGTTGAACACATTAAGGAATGTGATATTATCTTTGCAATCACAGACGGCAAGGATATGGGTACCATTTGGGAGGCTGGTTTTGCTAACGGCTACAACGTTGGTATGCATGACCCTGAAACTTTCAAGCCTATCATTATTGTGTACTACTGTGAAACTCTTGGACCTAACGGCCAGTTCAATCTGATGCTTGCTCAGTCCGGTGATGTTACTATCACAAAGTTCGAAGACCTTGACAAGCTTCCTGGACTGATTGAGAAAGGTGAGGGACTTGCTTATGCTGGAATTGTTGAGTAAAGAATCCATAATGAGTGAGTACCCGCTCAAGAAGATAATTCGATACAATCATCGTAGTCGTCTTCAGGATGAGAGTGTTGCTGAACACACATGCTTTGTGTCTTTGTTCTGTTTGAAGATTATGGCTCAGCTTAATCTTACTCATGAACAGGAACGACAGGTTTTGATTCTTGCTGCATTGCATGATACATGTGAGAGTCGTACATCTGATATTCCTCATGATGTGAAAGCAAACTATCCTGAGATGCAGGCAATCCTTGAAAAGATTGAGCATGACTACTACGAAGAAAATTGGAAAACTTATCTCGGAGATGTGTACAAACCCGAACCAATAGTGTATAATATACTTAAGTTGGCAGATGCCTACAGCGTATACCAGTGGTGCTTGAATGAAAAGGCACTTGGTAATTCTTCTGACTGCATTACCGAAATCTATATTGAGTGTAGGAATCGTCTTAAGAAGTACATTGGTATCATCAACGAAATAATTGAGAAGGAGGCCAAATAAATGAATGGAATTCAGAATGGCTACAAAGGAATTGGTGTAAGCATTATTGGCTACACAAAGCATCCTGCAAAGGTAATGTGGGATATGCTTAAGCAGACGTGGATTGAGCTGCAGAATATTGAGTATGACCCGAATTTTCCTATCGTAAGGGAGTTCATTACCGGTTCACTTGAAAGACGTCTCAATCCTACACCTCAGGAGACTGTTATGATTCAGGCAGTTTTCCACAATATTTCTCGTGTTAACCTTGCACAGCTTACACGTCATCGTGGTTGGTTGTTCCAGGTTGAATCTCAGATGCCTCAGCATGTTAAGCACAATGTGGTGCTTCCTCTGAACATCGTTCAGTCTGAGTTTTATGAGAGAGCTGCTAAGCTTATTGAGGAATCTCAGAAACTGTATGATGATATGACCAGAGGAAATGACGATGGCAGAGACCATACGGTTATCCCTTATCAGGATGCACGTTATCTGTTGATGCATGGTCAGACATGTGATGCTTCTTGTTCCTTTACTCTTCCTCAGCTGGTGAATGTTTGTGGTCAGAGACTTGAGAACAATACGGCTGATGAAATCAACTATGCATTCAGACACTTGCTTAAGGAGCTTAAAAAGGCGATTGCTCTTGATACCGAAATGGACGAGCTCGATAAGATGGTGTATGAAGTGAACCTCGGTAGATGTGATGCTTTTGGTGCAAATCAGAAGAAGTGCTTTACCGGTGATGATGTATTTGGCAACAGCTTCAAGAGATTCCCTGATGGCAATCCTAACGTAACCAAGGTTACTGAGAATTGTAAGTTCGATTATTCTAAGTCTGCTTGGTATGCTGAACTTAAGAGAATCTATGATGAAGAACCTGAGCTCTTGCTTGATGGTGAAAGAGAAATGATTGAGTCCTGGGAGGATTAACTATGTGGGTGATTTTTGAAGGCTTGGATAAAGCCGGTAAAGGTACCCTTGAATGGGAGTTTCTTAAAGCTACAAACTTCAAGCACATGGTGATTGACAGAGGCCCTATGGGGTATATGACTTTTGATAAGCTGCTCAATCGTGAGACAAAGCTTGGCAATCAGGACTTCATTCATCAAGCTCGTAAGATTAGCAAGAATCAGGACTTTATGATTGTGTACTGTCATGCATCTGAAGATGTTGTGGCAAAACGTCTCAAGGAACACAATGAGGAATGTCCATATAATTATGGTAAAGCTCAGAAACTTCTGAGAGACAATATCAAACGATTCTATAGTCAGGATAAGGTCATTGAGATTGATACATCGAATATGACATCTGCTGAGTGTGTTGAACTGATTGTTGAAAAGCTTAAGGAGGTAAACAGAGGTGAATTGTAAGAACGCAAACCGAGAAAAAGGTTTTGACCGATTCTCTGAATGTAACTACAATTTGCACTGGAGCTTTTCAAACTTTAATAGAATTCTTATGGTGGCTGGGCACATCGCCCAGCTGCCTACAGATTCAAGAGTATTGGAACTTGGTGCAGGTTCGAGTGACCTTGAGAATGTGGTTAAGAAAAACTTCAAACGTGACGATATTAAGTTCACGAGAGTTGATGGTGATAGACGATACGAATCTGATGTAAAGATTACCGTATCAGACATTACATCGGAAGAATTCAATAACTTCTGCACAAAGCAAAGACCATTTGATGCTATTGTGTTTATGGAAGTGGTTGAGCATTTGGATAAGAAAATTGTTCCACTCATGTTTGAGAGGATTGCAAACTGGTTGGTACCGGAAGGAATGTTGTTGTTCACTACACCAACTCCTCCTGATGAAGGTGCTTTCGAAGATAGAGTTTGGCCTGATGACCACGATTCAGAGTTTACATTCTCTGAGATTTATGGTATAATCAATAAGAGGTTCAAAATCAATAAGGAACTTGGTTGGAGCCTTGAAGAACGTGAGTACAATAAGCTACTTGAGTCTGACCCAGTTTTGAGTGTCATGGCATCAAAGCTCAGAGGAGCATTTCCTGAAAGTTACGTAAGAGCTACGATTGCTTGTTTGTCTCCTGTTCAAGCTAATCGACAAGTATTTTTTGTATGTAAGAAAAGGAGAGTTGCAAATGGTAGATTTACACAGACATGATGAGTGTTCGACATTTGACGGTTTTGGAAAACCTGAAGAACTTGCAGCCCTGGCCAAACAGCTGGGGCATACAAGCTTAGGCACATCAAATCATGGTAATACAAACGGATTGGTAAGACATTACTATGCATGTAAAGAGGAAGGCATTAAGCCTATCATGGGATGTGAAGGATATTTCTTGCCGAAGTATAAACCTCAGACACGAGGCTACCACTTATGTTTGTTTGCCAAAGACCGTCAAGGCTACACTAACCTGAATACACTTCAGTATGAGGGTGAGAAAATCAAATACTACAATCCGCTCTGGACATTTGAGCTTTTGGAACAGTATCATGAGGGACTTATTTGTACGAGTGCTTGTGTTGCTGGTTACCTTGCTCAGTGTATTAAGGAAGGCAAGTTAAGCCAGGCGGAGAAGTTCTTAAATAAGATGGTTGAAATCTTTGGTGATGACTTCTATATTGAGATTCAGCCATATTCAATCACTGAACCTGGACTTCAGGAAAAGGTGAACGTTGCATCAATTAAGTTGGCAAAGAAGTTAGGTATCAAGTGCATCTTGACTTCCGATTCGCATAGAGGTGCTAAGGAAGATTTTGATACTTATATGAAAATGCATGAGGTTGCTAAACACAACTTCGAGGATATTGAGGCAACATATAAAGAACGTTACATGCCTACTGAAAAGGAAATCATGCAGCGATTCTACAAGATGCATAAAGGTGACTTTGGTGAAGATAAAGTCAAAGCACTGGCAAAAGAGATGATTATGAATCTTCAGGAGATTGAGGACAAGGTTGATGGTGATATTCTTGACCAGTTGGAACTTAAGCTTCCTCAGTTTGACCCTGAGAGAGATTCATTCGAGTTACTTAAGGAAAAGATTAAGGCAGGTCTTAAGAGACGTGGCAAGTGGAATAAGCAGTATGCAGCACGAATTAAGGAAGAGCTTGAGGTTATCAAGTATCATGGTTTTGAAGATTACTTCTTAATGGTTGCTGATTATACCAACTGGGCTAAGGACCAAGGAATCTATGTAGGTCCTGGTCGTGGTTCAGGTTGTAACTGTTTGGTGAACTATGCTTTAAGAATCACCGATGTTGACCCGATTCTGTTTGACCTTGACTTTAGTCGATTCCTTCGTATCGATAAGAAAAAGATGCCTGATATTGACCTTGACTTTGAGACATCTCGTAGAGCTGAGGTTATCGAGTATCTGCTTAGACGATACCCAAACAATGCAGCTCAGATTTGTTCTTATGGTTTGTATCGTGTTGACAACCTCATCAATGACCTTGCAAAAGTTTGTGGATTGGAAGGCAACAAAGACGAGATTAAGCAAATCAAGACTTTTATCAATAGTCACATCAATGAAGGTTTGCTTGACCTTGATGCTGTTGCTAAGTCTGCTGAAGCAAGAATGTGGAATGCTCAGTATGATAACATCATTAAACACTTCTGTAAGCTGTACAACAAAATCAGATACATCGGCACTCATGCTGCTGGTGTTGCTATTACTGGTGGCAATATTCTGGATTATACGGCTGTTCGTATTGATTCAAAGACCGGTAAGCATTTTACAAACTATGACCTGAACGACATGGAGAAGATTAAGGTTATCAAGTTCGATATTCTTGGTCTTACTACAATGTCAAGCATTGGTGAGCTTAGACAGCTTACTGGTCATGATGAGTTTGATGAAGACTGGGTAAATGATGAGAAAATCATGCATGCGTTCTGCGAAGGCAATTGCGATGGTGTATTTCAGTTTGAAAAGAAATCGGTGCAGGATATGCTTAAGGTAATTCAAGCCGATTGCTTTGAAGATGTAATTGCAGCATCTGCTATGAACAGACCTGGGCCGCTTAGTTTGAAGATGCCTGAAATCTATGCAGCCAATAAGGTTGACCAAGCTCATATTGATAAGTCACTTCCTTATAGCAAATATTTGGAAAAGACTTATGGATGTGTTGTGTATCAGGAACAGGTACAAGCGATTGCAGTTAACATTGGCGGGTTGGAATGGCCTGAGGCTGATAAGATTTTGAAGATGCAGCGTGGTGGTACCGAAAAGGCAATCAGAAACTTTGAGGAATCCTATGATGTGTTTGTTAAGAAGTTTGTTGCCGGTGCTAAGCGTTTTGGTATGACCAAAGAACAGGCATTCGAAATCTTTGATAAGTTCTTCAACTATGCATTCAACAAAGGACATGCTACTGGCTATAGTCTAATCTCTGTGGAAGAGATGTATTATAAGATTTACTACCCGACAGAGTTTTGGTATGTGAAGATGAAGTACAGTGGTGATGAAGCTAAGATGGCAAAGTTCAAGGAAAATGCAGTAAGGGACAATGCAGTTCTGTTCTTGCCGCATGTTAACTACTCGGCTGACTACACACTTCGTAAGGTTGAAGGTGAAGTGGTAATTCAGGAAGGTCTAAGCTCAATCAAAGGTATTGGTGAAAAAGCCGCTGCTGCGATTGAGGCTGAACGAAAAGCAAATGGTGTGTTTAGAAGCTATGATGACTTCTATGATAGATGTAAGTCAAGGACTGTTACATCAAGAGTCATTCAGATTCTGAAAGAGCAAGGTGCTTTGGAGTTCAATAAAAAGACGTATGTCAGTCGTGTGACCAAATACAACAGCACACTGTACGCAAAATCAAATCAGTAAAAAGTTCATTTAGGGTATGTACAAACTTATGAAAGTATGGTATAATATAATCAAGGGATGTACATACCCTAAAATCGTTTAAGGAGGAAATTGCCTATGTATGTGAATCCATTTTGGATGGGAGTTGCAACAACGATTATTGTTGAGGTTGTAATTCTTGTAGTAGCAGTAGCAATCAGTATGCACAACGATAAAAAGAAAAAACGGAGGAAAGTAAAATGGCAAACATGATTGAGAAATTCAAAGAGAACAAGAAGGTAATGATGATTAAGATGGACCAGGCAAGTAAGATGGCAGATGAAGCTGCCGAGGAGTTCATCAGTACACTTAAGCCCCTTGTTGAAAGTGCTTCAGAGGAAGACCTTAAGACGTTTCTTCAGGCTGATGATGAGCTCATTGAGAATGAAGACAAACTGGCTATTATTGCAGCCTATGCAGAAACGCATGACGATGTTGGTGGTATTGCTATCATCGGTATTCGCAAATAAATTCTATAGATGAGAATGAAAATGGAGGGCGGTCACAGGTTGGCCGTCCCATCCAAGTAATTCAAGGAGGTACAGCCGTTATGGCAAAGACAAACAAAGAAGCTATCATAAAGCTTTGCAACGACATTAACAAAAAGGAAGGTAAGGGTGCGGTATACTCAATTGGTAGTGAGCACGCAAACCTCAAAATCAATCGTTGGTCTACAGGTATTGAGGACTTAGATGCTATCATTGGTGGTGGAATGCCTGAAGGTCGAGTGGTTGAAATCTTTGGCCCTGAAAGTTCAGGTAAAACAACTCTGCTTTATCATTTGTGTGGATTGCATCCTATGTGTTTGGATATTCCTATTGAGGGAACATTCGATGCAGAAAGAGCAAAGGTCTTCGGAAACAGACCAAAACAAATGTTGATTTATCGTGCCAAGTATGGTGAGGATGCTTTCAATAAAACGATTCAGTTTGCAAAAGCAGGAATCCCTCTTATTGGTATTGATAGTGTGCCGAGTATGGTACCAAAGGAAGATGCTGAAAAGGTTCTTAAGTCTGCTGAAAAGGATTCCATTGAGGAACAGCGTATTGGTGGTACTGCAAGGCTGATGAATAAGTATCTGCCTACAATCGAGGAAATCATTGAAGTGACTGGCACAACACTTATCTTTATCAATCAGGTAAGAGATAAGATGAATGCCATGATGTTTGGTGAGAAAACAGACACACCTGGTGGACGTAAGCTTAAGCATGCATGTTCACTTCGTATTCAGGTGGCAAGAAAAGGTTGGATTGAGATTCCGAATAAGAATCCATACAATTCAGCTACAACCGAGAAAATTGGTTTGATTATGAAGTGTAAGGTAGTCAAATCAAAGGTAAGTAACCCGATGGGGGAATGCGAAATCCCACTGTTCTTTGATAGAGGCTTTGTAAGCTTTGATGATGTTCAGTCTATTCGAAAGGAAATCATGGCACAAAGAGCTCAACAGTTTGGTAAGCGTGTTCCGAAAGAGTTCTTAGAGGAGGATGACGACGAATGATTAAGTGTAAAGTTTGTGGATGTGAATTCACACCGGTAATTGATAAACACTACATTGCAAGAGACAATGGTGAATCTGGGTTGACTACAGCTTTTAAGCATACAGAAGGAAATCTTTACGACACATTTGATTGTCCTGCATGTGGGTGTCAGATAATTGCTCAGGAACGTAAACGAGTTTATTTTGATGTTTGTATTGCAGAGGAGGTGGATGACGATGTCGAAGAATCAGACGACTAATCCAAGTCACGACCCTGTCAATCATCCTTCGCATTACACTCAGAATAAGTTTGAGTCAATCGATGAAATGATGATTGCATTTGGTCCTGAAGCTGTTTATCACTTCTGCATTTGTAATGCTTGGAAGTATAAGAATAGAGCTCCATTCAAAGGCAACTTTGAAGAGGATATGAAGAAGGCCGATTGGTACCTCACCAAAGCTAAGGAAATTAAGGGGGGGAACTTATGGCAAGAATAACAAAAGACGAGTATTATCTTGGCATAGCCCTTGCAGTTTCCAAGCGCAGCACATGCATTAAACGTCATTATGGTTGTGTTATCGTTAAAGACGACATCATCATCGCAACCGGGTATAATGGTAGTCCAAGGGGCGAGGAAAACTGTTGTGACAGAGGTACATGTAAAAGAGCAAATGCTGAGAGGTATTCAGGATACGAAAGTTGTGATAGTGTTCATGCAGAACAGAATGCGCTGATTGCTACAAGTCGAGAACGACTGATTGGTGCTACGGTTTATTTGGCATGTGAGGAATACGGATTTGATAAAGCAAAGTCCGATTTGTGGGACGAAGAGGTCATTGGCTACTATGAAGACATGAATCCTGTTCCTTGTGGTATATGTGCTCGCATGCTTAAGAATGCAGGCATTGTACGAGTGGTGAACAGGAGGGGCGATGTATGTTTGTAATTGAAGTACCATATTTCAACCTCGACCAGATTTATGCCAGTGGTCAATGCCCAAGATGGATTAAGCTAAAGGAATCTAAGTATGTGATTCCGTTCAGAGATAAGGCACTCAAGATTGAACAGCAACGTGACAAGTACGATTGGACACGATACCGTTTGATTATGAGTTGTACAGAGGACGACTTCTACAATGTATGGTTTAACTACTTGGATTTGAGAATGGACTGTCTTGATGAGAACAGCAAAGTAAAGAGGCTTGGTGGTAAGTTTAAGGTTCCTGCCAATAGAGGTAATGGAATCCACATACTTCATCAGGACTACTTTGAAGCATACGTACTTACTAAGCTCATTACATACGTTGGTTATGAAAAGGCAGCCGTTGCTATGAATCATATTGCTGAAGTTTGTGGTGTTAAGCACAATCAATCAATGAGGGAGGCAGGTCGTATTACTTGGTATGAATGGCCTACACCTGAAATGATTCTTGAGCATCATCATAAGCTTGGCAAAATGGGTAAGATAAACTCATGGCTCAAGAGGTTGTGTGAAGCAATAGTCAATGACGATTATGCTTACACTAAATCTGATGACGAGCTTTTCAGATTGTTTGGTATGCATGATACTACGGTCTTTCCTTTGGTTGGCATTGAGGAAACTTTGATGAAGAACTTTGGTGAGGAACCAGAGGAATTTGCTGATTGGTACCTTGGTGATATTGAGAACAAAGGCTTGGTGTATATGTATATTGTACATCATATTCTAAATAGACCAAAGGAGGTGACATCGTATGGGATTAGTTGATAATATCAAAAAGGAAGCTCAAGGGAATCGCACAAAGATTCAGAGTTCTGATGCTGCAGCTCTTGAGAAAATCTTCAATAATATGTTTTACCTGCCTAAGAACATTTCAGAGGAAACAAAGTTCGTTAAGCAAGTAATGACAAGAGGTCTTGAATCCCAGGAACGTGTTGGCCTCCATGCATCCGCAATGCTTGTTGGTGATAAGGACTTCTGTTTAAGAGCTCAGGTATTGAGTTTGATTTATAAGCAGCTTCAAGGTCAGCAAACACAAGTTGGTCTGATGAGAATCTTTGAGCAAGGCAATGCTATTCATGAGAAGTGGCAGAGGTTGCTTATTCGTGCTGGTTATGGTACAGCAAAAGATATGGATTACACAAGATATTGTGATGATTATATGCTTAGCTACACACCTGATATTGACTGTTTGATTCCTGAGTTCTTTGAAGGAAGAATGATTGGTGAGATTAAGTCAGTCAATACATACCAGTTTCAGAGGATGACCAAGCATCCATCGGCTTGGAAACAGTGTCAATGGTACATGCATCTCTGTATTAAGAAGGCAAAAGAGGAAGGAACTTGGAATGGTAAGGACTATACCAAAGGATTTGTTCTGAATGAGGATAAGAATACTCAAGAGTTCAAGATTGAGGTGTACGATTATGAGCCTCCAAAGATTGAGCCTTTTGCTGGTAGAGCAGAATCTATCATGTTTCACTATGACCGTGTATTTGAAGAACATAAGATGGTTGCCAGACCTAAAGATGCAGGTAGTCCTACATGTAAGCGCTGCAAAGAATGTTTCATGAGGGAAGCTTGTTGGGGTATCGGTAAAGGAAAGGTGCGTATCGATAATGGCTAAAGAAGCAGAACTTACTTGGGGTGAAATCTACAAAGACTTCTGTAATTGGAGTCCTGAACATGCTGCTATGGTAGTTGACTATAGACCTTGGGGCAGTACATCTATTGTGGTATGGCTCAATAATGGTCAGGCATATAAGTGTAAGCGTCATGCAGCAGATAGGTTCACTATGCAGATGGTGTCCGAAGAGGATATTAAGAAGAAATTCAATATATAAATTGATATTCCCAGAAGGTTCCAGAATTAACCAGATTGATTCAAATATAAATAGGTATATAAA